>Ga0105048_10000013_pt1 | contig 212523 bp, 136 predicted proteins | sample MAT05_FD_78382 | JGI IMG/M metagenome (GOLD analysis project Ga0105048, IMG submission 78382) | Freshwater microbial communities from Lake Fryxell liftoff mats and glacier meltwater in Antarctica - MAT-05 | ecosystem: Environmental > Aquatic > Freshwater > Ice > Liftoff microbial mat | place...
ACCAGTCACAAACGTGGCCCGAAAACGAAGCCTGACCAAAAGCCAGTCTACTGCAAGAAACACAAGCACTACTCAACCGCTCGCCTCCTCAACGAGGCGAAAAAGTCATGTTGAAAGGGCTGGCCTTTACGTGCTGATCTGCGTCGCCAGCCCAGTTGCGGCTCAACCCGCCAAACGAGTCCTCACATTCGCCGACGAAAGCATCTGGCGTTCTGCCTCGTTGCCCATCATGTCGCCTGACGGGAAGTACATCGCGTACGCCGTGTGGCCGGTTGAAGGCGATGGAGAATCGATTGTGCGGCACATCCCAAGCGGGAAGGAGTTTCGGTTCCCGCGTGGTTCTGGAGCGGCGACGACCGACCCGAAGTTCACTGCTGATGCCAGCCACGTGTTGCTTCCACTGACGCCGACCAAGGCTGACATCGAGAAGGCCAAGGCTGCCAAGGTCAAGCCGGAGGATCTGCCGCAGCCAACTCTCGCGGTCGTGGAACTCGCAACTGGGAACATCGCGGACAAGTTCCCGCAGGCCGGTACTTTCGTCGTCGGTGGTGCGGACGCGGGACTCGTGATTTATCGCAAACCCACGAAGTCGGAACCTGGCAAGGATGATGCCAAGGACACGCCAACCAAAGGGAAGCTCCCCGGACCGCTCGCACCGGCTAGCACCAAGACGCTGGGCACGGACCTCATCATTCGCGACATTGCGAGCAAGCGAGAACGCACAATTTCGGATGTGGGCGAGTTCAACCTGACACGCGACAAGAAGCAGTTGGTTTACACCGTGAACTCCAAACGAGAGGAACTGAACGGTGTTTTCGTGCTGAACCCGGCGATGCGAACGATCCCGGAATCGCTCAAGACAGCTGCGGGGCGCTACTCGGGACTGACCTGGGACGAGAAACAGACAAAGCTCGCGTTTCTGTACGACGACAGCGGCATTCCGAATCCGAAACTTGCGCCACCGCCGCGACCAGTCGGTAGCACGCCACCCGTGATCGCGACTCCGATGCCGCCCGCAAAGTATCGTGCGTTCGTGTGGGACCGCACCGCGAAACCCGCACCTCCAACAGTTCGAGATTTCACGGTAGGTGCCTCCGGTGGGTTTGCCGCATTGATTCCCGCGATCATCGCGGCGCATCCCTCGACGGTCGTTCCTGCAGACGAAGTTCTCGGCCCGACCACGCCTGGCATCCGCGAAGGCTGGACACTTTCCGGCGGCACCCTCGCGTTCTCGCCCGATGGCACGAAACTCTTCGTGAACACGGCTCCGAAGCGCGATCCCGTTCCGCCAGTTGGACCGCCGCGACCCGATGATTTCCAGCTCGATGTTTGGCACTGGAAGGACGAACGACTTCAACCGATGCAACGGCTTCAGGCGGGTGCCGATCAGGTGAAGACCTATTCGGCGATTGTCGATCTTAGAAGCAAGCAATTTCGCCAGCTCTCGGACGAAACCATTACGGTGGGCCAACCACAAGGAGACAGTGACTTCGCGCTGGGCTCCGATAACCGGCGATACCGCATCGGCACCGGCTACGGGCTTCCGCTGTCGGATTATGTCGCCGTGGATGTCCGCACCGGGAAGCAATCGCCGCTGCTGACCGCTTTCGGTGGGTATACCACGCCGCCGCCGAGCATGTCGCCCACAGGGGAGTACGTTGTTGCGTTTGACGGCAAGGATTGGTTCACGGTCTCGGTTGCCGATGGGAAGAAGCACAACCTCACTGCGAATCTCAAGGTGAAGTTCATTGATGCCGAAGACGATCATCCGGGATCGCCACCGCCTGCGGGTCTGGCTCAGTGGAGCGACGACGGCAAGTTCGTGCTGGTCAACGACGGCTACGACATCTGGAAGATCGCGGCCGACGGATCGACTTCCGAAAACCTCACGCGGATTGGTCGCGCCCAACAGATCAACTTCACCCTGCTTCGCGTGCCGACGCAGGACACATTCGAGCCATATCATGGTGTCGAGTTGTCGAAGCCGCAATTGCTCAAGGCGGTGAATCTTCAAACTCGCGACACGGGTTTCTATCGCCTCGAACCCGGTGCCGCACCCAGGTTGCTCATCATGGGAGCGCGAGCCTACGGGCAACCAACGAAAGCAAAAGACGCGGATACGTTCCTGTTTAACGTGCAGTCGTTTTCGACATACCCTGACTACTACGTCACATCGTCGGACTTCACCGAACTCAAGCGAGTCACGGACATCAACCCGCGTGTGAAGGAGTTCAACTGGGGGAAGGCCGAAGCCGTGCAGTACACCAGCACGGATGGCGTGAAGCTCTCGGGCGTGCTGGTGAAGCCCGAGAATTTCGATCCGTCGAAGAAGTACCCGATGGTGGTCTACATCTATGAACGGCTCTTCGACACCATGCACAACTTCCGGTTGCCTGTGGTCACTCGCGGGCAGGTCATCAACCCGACGTTCTATGCCAGCAACGGTTACCTCGTGTTGATGCCGGATATCGCGTACAAGGTGGGTGCACCGGGGCAAAGTGCGATCAAGTGCGTGTTGCCGGCGATTCAGGCGGTGGTCGATAAGGGCTACGTAGACGAGAAAGCCATTGGCATTAACGGTCAGTCCTGGGGTGGCTACCAGATCGCATACATGGTGACACAAACGGATCGGTTCAAGGCCGCGGTGGCAGGTGCTCCTGTCTCGAACATGGTGAGTGCTTATGGCGGCATTCGCTGGGGCACGGGGCTTACGCGGCAGTTCCAGTACGAGCACACGCAGAGCAGACTCGGCGCGACGCTGTGGGAGGCCCCAATCAAGTTCATCGAGAATAGCCCGGTGTTCATGGCCGATCGCGTGAAGACCCCGCTGTTGATGATCCACAACGATCAGGACGACGCAGTACCATGGTATCAGGGGATCGAATACTATCTCGCGCTGCGACGTCTCGGGAAGGAGTGCTACTTGCTGAACTACAACGGCGAACCGCACAACCTTGTGAAGCGAGCGGCCGCCCGAGACTTCGCGGTTCGTATGTTCCAGTTCTTCGAGCATCGCCTGAAGGGGAAGCCGGAACCCGCGTGGATGGCGAAGGGCGTTCCGTTTTTGGATCGCGAGAAGGATAAGGCCGAGATGAAGAAGCTGCTCCAGGGAAAGTAACCGCATCGGGTGAGTGGCGGCATCACGGTCGCCACTCACCACGCAAGATACAATCTCCTCTCTGAACCCACCCATCGCCGGTTGGAGATTCCCGTGCTTCGCACTTTCGCTCCGTTTGTTCTCGCGTTGTTCGTCGCGCTTCTGTACTCGCGCGGCCCGAACCACGCAGAGGAATCTCGCGCCCCGGCGATGGTGGATGTCCCTTACGCGTATCTCGTATCGCCAAGCGCGACTGATCTCCGCGAAACGCTCCAGAAACTTGGCATCGTCGTCGAGGAACTTCGCGAAGATATCTGGCTCTCGGTCGAAGTACTCGAAGGGGTTCGTGAGAAGCATCCCAAGTGGCGAGCGAGTCCATCCATCGTTACTGCGAACACCCTCGTGATCAAAACCGCGCAGACACATGGTTGGTTGATCGCCTGCGTTCTGGAAACCGTCGCGGCGGAGCGGTTGTCGAAAGCAGAGTTGGCCAGAGATGCCGCGAACTGTGGCGTGCTTCGTCTGCCCAAGTCGTATCCGCTGACGCTCGGCACGGCACCCATGTGGGCTGAGAAAGCGGTCGCTCAACAGCCTGTCACGGAAGCGTTGCTGATCGGTCACGGGGGTGGATTCTCGTTCGGGCTGCAAGGCTCGCCGGTGAGCGTGGGCGAATGGCTCGATGGCGAACATTACCTCCAGACGAAGGAAGCCAAGCTCTGGAAAGTCGAGGCTCGCACTGGGAAGGCTGAGCCATTCGCCGATCCCGCGAAGATTGCCAAGTCCCTGAAAGTTCTGAAGGAACTGGACACCGCCGAGGCTGAGAGCATCGCGAATGGTCGCTTCTTCCGCATGACGCCCGACCGCTCGGCGTTCCTGGTCAACATGGGGCCCGATCTTGGGCTTGGGTACTTCGACGGCCGACCCGCAGTTCGGCTCACAAAATCCGATGGGTCGAAGGAGTCCGTAACGTTCTCGCCAGACAGCAAACGGCTCGCCTTCGTTCGTGCAGGGAATCTGTTCGCGGTCGACTTTGAGAAACCCGAGGAGAAGCAACTCACACACGATGGCGGCGGCGACATCCTGAACGGCAAGGCGGACTGGGTGTACGAGGAAGAGATCTTCAGCCGCGATGGTAAGGCATTCTGGTGGAGTCCCGATAGCAAGCAACTCGCGTTCATGCGGTTCGACGACTCGCCGGTCAAGCGGTTCAACATCGTGAATCTGAACCCGGTTCGCGGTCAACTGGAAGCGTATCCGTACCCGAAAGTGGGTGACCCGAACCCGGCCGTGAAAATCGGCGTCGTCTCCGCGAGCGGCGGGAAGCCCGCGTTCCTCGACTTCGGAGAGAACAAACCCGAAGACCTTGTGATTGCTCGCGTTGGCTGGCTGCGAGACTCGAAGACCGTCTTCGCTTATGGCCAGAACCGGCTGCAAACCTGGCTCGATTTCACCACCTGGGCTGCACCCGATGCGAAGCCGAAGGTGCTGTTCCGCGAGACGACAAAAGCATGGGTCGATGACACCGGGCCGCCACACTTCTTGCCGGATGGCTCGTTCTTGTTCGCCAGCGATCGCAGCGGTTGGCGGCACCTGTACCACTACGCCGCGGATGGGAAACTCCTTGGCCCCGTGACCTCCGGCGAGTGGGAAGTTCGGGAAGTGCTGCGGTTCGATGCGGCCGAGAAGGAGATTTACTTCAACGCGACCTTCACAAGTCACACGGGGACTGATCTGTGCCGTGTGAAGCTCGGCGAAAAGACCGAACTGCTCTCGGAAAAGGGAAAGTCCCATCGCGTGAGTCTGGCACCAACTGGGCCGCTGTTTATCGACCGATACACCGACCCGATGACCCCCACGAAAGCTCGCATTGTCGAAGCGGGGAAGGGTGACATTCGCACGCTCGACACGAACCCCGTTCGCGAAAAGCAGGGATATAAGTTCGGCCAGTACGACCGGGTGAAGATCCCCATGAAGGACGGCTTCGAGCTGGAAGCGGGAATCACATACCCGCCGAACTTCGACCCGAAGAAGAAGCATCCGGTGTGGTTGTTCACCTACGCTGGTCCGCACATGCCGACGATTCGCGATGAGTGGGGCGGCGGGCGAATTCTCGATAACACGCTCGCCACGAACGGGATCATCGTGCTGCGTGTCGATCCGCGATCCGCGAGCGGGAAGGGTGCTCAGTCCGCGTGGACGTGCTACAAGCAACTCGGCGTTCAGGAACTCAAGGACCTCGAAGAAGCGGTGGCGTGGCTGGCCGAGAAACCGGGCGTGGATGCAACCCGCGTTGGGATCAGTGGGCACAGCTACGGCGGCTTCATGGCGGCGTTCGCGCTGACGCACTCGAAGACGTTCTCGGCCGGGATTGCGTCGGGGCCGGTGACCGACTGGAAGCTGTACGACTCGATCTACACCGAACGCTACATGCTGACGCCGAGGGAGAACAGCGAGGGTTACGCGAAGTCGAGTTGTGTCGCGGCGGCGAAGAATCTCCATGGCAAGCTCCTGATCGCCCACGGAATGATGGACGACAACGTGCACATGCAGAACAGCGTGCAACTGGTGGATGCGCTGCAACGATCAGGCAAGGAATTCGAGATGATGTTCTACCCGCAGGCTCGCCACGGAATTGGCGGGGCACATTACCTGAAAATGCAGCTGGAGTTCATCCGTCGCACGATGGGCGTGAAGTGATCTGCGGAGCGATGGCCCCCGGGATGCGGGGGCCGAGTTCTGGTTCACTTCGTCGGCTTGATCCGCAGGTTTCGGAAGGCCACGGGGCCGTGATCGGCCTGGAACATGAACGGCCCGCTTGGCTTCTCCTTGAGAGTCCAGTTCGCGCCGGTTGGCGTCTTCAATTCCTGGTTCTCGTGGATCACTTCGCCATTGAGCGTTGCCTTCACAATCATCGCGTTGGCGGTCTTCTCGCCCTTGTCGTCGAACCGTGGCGACTTCCAGACAACGTCGAGCGTTTGCCATTCGCCCGCGGGCTTGGCTGCGTTCACCTTCGGCGCGATTCCCTTGTCGATGTGCTTGTAACCCATTTTGGCATCGGCACGGGGATACACGCCGCCCATGCTGTCGCCGCTGAGTTCCTTCTTGGTGCCGAAGCTGTCGAGTATCTGAATCTCGTACACACCGTGGAACTTGATCCCTGCGTTCGAGTTCTTCGCGATCAGGAACTCGACATGCACTTCGCAATCGCCGAAATCCGACTTGGTGTAGAGATCCGGGAGTCGCCCCGTTTCGGCGTTCACCCAGATGGTGCCGCCTTCTTTTGCGGTTGCGGTGAGTCGGTTGTTCTTCTCAGAGTTGAGCTTCACTTCGTCGGTATAGATCCACTTGGGATCGACCTTCTTCCAGGCATCGATCTTCATCAGGTCGATCCAGCCCTCGGCGGGTTTGTCGGCAGCGGGTGGAGCCGCGGAAGTCGAAGCGAGCGCGATCAGAGACGCGCCGAAGGTGATTGAGAACAGCAAACGCATGGCAGCTTCCTTTGAATGACCGATTTTCTTTACACAGCATGGTCCGGGGCCACTATCATCAACCCGCTTCTCCCGTTTAGGGAGTCGATTTTTCTCACAACTTGAGGTTTTTCGATGACTCTCTCGCGTATCGCGGCCATAGCGGTCGCTCTTTTCGTCGCGGGGACCGCCTCCGCCGACGAGTCCTGGGTGTTCTTCGGATGCTACACCGGCAAGGACGGCAGCAAGGGGATCTCCCGCGCGAAGTTCGACAGCAAGACCGGCAAACTCAGCGAGCCGGAACTCGCTGCCGAGATGGACAGCCCATCGTTCCTTGCAATCCATCCTAGCAACAAGTTCCTGTACGCGGTCGGCGAAGGTGGCGGCAAGGATGGCGGCCCCGTGGTTGCGTTCGCGCTCGACGCCGCAACCGGCAAGTTGACCAAGATCAACCACCTCCTCAGCGGCGGCAGCGGCCCGTGCCACGTCTCGGTTCACCCGAAGGGTAGTCACGCCATTGTTTCCAACTACGGCGGCGGAAGCACGGCGTTCTACAAGATCGGGGACGATGGCAAACTCGAGGAGCGGATCGCGTTCTTCCAGCACGAGGGGAAGGGAGCCGACCCCGCCCAGAAGAAGAACCCGCACTCGCACTGCGGCTTCTTCACCCCGAACGGCAACACCGCTGTCAGCGTTGATCTCGGGCTGGATAAGGTGAAGGTGTTCACGCTCGACGCTGCCAAGAACACCGTGACCGAAGCCAAGGCCGAGGACATCGCGACGCCTCCGGGTTCCGGTCCCCGGCACATCGCCATCGCTCCCGATGGCAAGTTCGCTTACGTCTGCGGGGAAATCGATTCGACCGTCAACGTGATCGAGTTCGGGGAGAAGGGTGGGAAGGTCGTGCAGACGCTCCCGACACTCAAGGAACCGGTCAAGGGGAACTCGACCGCCGAGTGCATCCTGTCGCCGGATGGCAAGTTCGTGTACGTCTCGAACCGCGTCGGTAACAGCATCGCGGCGTTCAAGGTCGGGGAAGATCGCAAGCTCACCGTTGCGGGTCACATCACCGGCGACATCAAGATTCCGCGAAACTTCAACATCGACCCGAGCGGGAAGTGGATGCTCATTGCGAGCCAGGACGGCGGCAAGGTCGGCGTGTGGGAACTCGACCCCGCGACCGGGCTTGGCAAGGAAACCGGCAACACGGTTGCTGTGAGCAAGTGCGTCTGCGTGAAGTTCGTCCCCGTGGCGAAGTGACCGCGATCGCTGAACTGGGTTACGTCGTTTTACTTGTGGGGCAGGCACTCGTGCCTGCCTCTTCTTGAGCCTCGATCGCGGAGAAGTCAAATCGTAGTCTCGATTTGACCCAGATTCTCGCCTGCTACCGTGCGTGGCGCTTCTGGAGGTATGACGCGAGGTCGTGGCCCAGGTCGGCATCGGTGCGGAGGCGAACGTAGTCGATCTCCATTCCCCGGCAACCGGCTTCAATCGCGGCGATGTGGTCGTTCAACGCTTTCAGGTAGCTGTCGCGAATCCCCGGCGGATCGGTCAGCATTTCGGGCAACCCTTCAAGTCCCCGGAACAGCGTCGTATTGCGGAAGTTGAAGTCGATCTCGGCTGCGTCGAGCGTGTGAAAGAGCACGACTTCGTGCTTCTGATATCGGAGATGCTGCAAGCCCGCAAGGATGTCCGGCACGTCGTCGAGGAGATCGCTGAACACGAATGCGATCCCCCGGCGACCGGTTCGCCCCGCGAGTTCATTCAGCACCTTCCCGAGCGCGGCCGGTCCTGTGAATGGCCCTTCCGCCATCACGCGGCAGGCTTCACGAAGCTGTGTGATCTGCCCCGAAGGGCGAAGGTAGCCACGCGATTCCCCGGCCAGGGTCGCGACGCCGACGCTATCGGTTTGGCTCAACACGAGGTACGCCATCGCTGCTGCCGCACCGCACGCCAGGTCATACTTGGTGCGTTCGCCGGAGCCGTAACTCATGGACTCGCTCGCGTCCACGAGCAACCACGCCACAAGGTTCGTTTCCTGCTCGTACTGCTTGAGGTGGAAGCGTTCCGTGCGGCCGTAGACCTTCCAGTCGATGTGCTTGATGTCGTCGCCTGGTGCGTACTCGCGGTGTTGCGCGAACTCGACGGCGAACCCGTGCCGTGGGCTACGGTGCCGCCCGGACAAATACCCCTCGACGACCTGCCTGGCTTCAAGCTCCAGGCGATCGACGCGGGCCAGGACTTTGGGATCGGGGATGTTCATAAGGATGAAGGATGAAAGATGAAGGATGAATGGAAAGTCGAAATCCACAACAACGCCAATGACTCGCATCCGTTCTTAAATTCATCTTTCATCTTTCATCATTCATCCTTCACCCTTCTCGTGCGGGGACTTCCTTCAACAATCGGCGCACGATCTCGTCGGGCGTGATGTTGTCGGCCTTGGCCGCGTAGTTCAGGATCACGCGGTGACGCAGCACGGGTAACGCGACGGCTTTCACGTCCTCGGCCGCGACGTATGTCCGACCGCGGAGCAGGGCACGGGCCTTCGCCGCGAGGATCAGGTTCTGCCCCGCACGCGGACCTGCTCCCCATGTCACGTACTTCTTGATGAAATCGGGCACGTTCGGATCAACCGGTTCGCCGTCCTGCCCGTGTGGGCGGGTGAGTCGCGACAGCTTCAGGGCGTAACGGATGATGTAACCTGCTGCGGGCACCTTGCGTACGAGCGCCTGCATCGCCATCAGTTCGTCGCCAGTCACCACGCGATCGACTCGCGGTCGTGCGGACGATGTGGTCGATTCGATGATGCGGAACTCGTCCTCTTCGTTTGGATAGCCAACGGTGATCGTGAACATGAAGCGGTCTTGTTGCGCTTCCGGAAGGGGGTACGTTCCTTCCTGCTCGATGGGGTTCTGCGTGGCCAGCACAAAGAACGGGTCGGGGAGTTTGTGTCGAGTCCCCGCAACGGTGACCTGCCGTTCCTGCATCGCTTCGAGGAGCGCGGCCTGCGTCTTTGGCGGGGTGCGGTTGATCTCGTCGGCCAGCACGACGTTCGCGAAGATCGGGCCGTGCAGGAAGCGGAACGCCCGTTGCCCGGTGGCACGATCTTCCTGCAACATCTCGGTGCCAGTGATGTCGGACGGCATGAGGTCGGGCGTAAATTGGACGCGGTTGAACGTGAGCGCCATACTGTCCGCGAGCGTGCGGATCATGAGTGTCTTGGCGAGACCCGGAACGCCGACGAGCAGCGCGTGCCCCTGACCCAGCAACGCGATGAGCAGCAACTCCAGCACTTCTTGCTGGCCGACGATCGCGTTCCCACATTCGGAAAGGATGCGATCGCTGGCCGCGCGGAGTTGATCCGCTGCCTGTGCCTCATCATCGGAAAGACCAACCGGTTCACCACGTTGAGCCACGTTTCACCAGGAGTCGGGTATCGGGAGTCGGGGATCGGGGATCGGGAGTCAGGGGTCTGTCGGGGATCGGGGGTCAGGAGTCGGGGGTTGGAGTCGGGGTCAGGTCAGGAATCACGGTCGGTTCGTTCCGCTCGTTAACCGTTTCTCTTGACTCGTCTCCTGATCCGACTCCTGACCCTCGACTCCTGACTCCCGACTGCTAACGGAACCACACCACACGATCGCCCGTTGCCACCATGGCCAGATCGCGTTCGAACCAGGTCGTCACGACGGGGCCTTTGGCGGGGACATCGAACGAGTTCAATCGCTTGCCGGTTTGGAGATCGAGCAATAGCACGGGAACCGATCGCGCGACCCACGCATCATACAGCCCCGCGAGCAGTCCGGGGAGTCGCCACGCCTGCGGGTCGTTGCGAAACGAGCGAACCATTCGCGCGAGCACGTTCGCCACCGGCTCACGAGGAATCGCGGCCTCGGGGTACACGATCAGGCACCGCTGCCCTGCTTTCACAACCCAGCAACCCGTTCCACGAGTATCGGGCAATTCGACTTCCCACGCCGACTTGCCGTCCTTCAGACAGAACGCAGTCAGCCGGTTGCTGGTCGGAAGGTAGAGCCGCTCCTCATCTGCGTCCGCGTTGCGAAGGTCGATCGTGTCTGTGTCGAGGAATGCTGGCCCGCCCTTCCAGGTGGTCTGCCCATCGGAAAGGTCGAGGCGATCGAGTTCGATTCCGTGGTTGCGTCGCACCGCGATGAACAGGTTCGCGCCCCAGGCTCGCGCCAGTGGCGGCATGCCAGCAAGACTCGCGTCGCGTACCTCTTCATGCGTCCACCGCACCTGGCCTGTTGCGAGGCTCAGCAGACGCACCAGCCCAGGGCCATCCGCAACCACGAGCCGGTTCGCGTCAACTTCCGCCGGCGGCAGCGACCACCAGACCTTCGCCGTGGGTTGATCGAAACCGGGCACGTCGAGGATCTTGCCCGTTTCCAGTCGCAGGAACCACCGCTGCCCATCCGAAAGCTGCACCACAATCAGCCGGTCTGTGATCGTGAACGCTGGCCCGAACCGCACGGCATCGGGGAACGCGAAGGGTCGATAGCCGGGCTGGGCGTTCGTGCCGAGGATCCACGCGACCCGCCGGCCTTTCAGATCGAACGCGATGATGTGCCGATCGCCGAGCCTTGCCAAGAGCCAGGAATCGGTGAGCCGAAACCCGGAAAGCTCGGGGGGAGGTAGCACGTCGGTCGCGAGGCGAAACTGGCCCGGGAGTGCGGGGAGGGCTTCGGTGGTGGGAACGCGAAAGGCCCAGACCGGAACGCGATCGCTTGCGTAGACCGCGACGGCCAGCGGCCCCGCCACGACGAACCCGCCGTGGATGTCGGCCGCGTGTGTGAACAGGTCTCGTGCCTCGAATCGGGCGACTTCGCTGTCGTTCAGGCCAATCGCCAGAAGCTGCGTGGGGTTCGCCGAGTAGAGCCGCTTCGGCATCTGCGAAACTCCCGGCAACCAGCGCAGAGGCACGGAATTCTCCGGCAGGCGTGCGGTCCGCGTGATCTCCGCGTTGGGATCGAGAAAGGGGACATCGGCGGATGGTTTCTCGCAGGCCCGCGCTGGTGATGCCGAGGGTACGCGGGCCGGATCGCGACCCGTGTGCCGGAGGAGCAGCGTGCCGAGCGTGAGGAGCTCGCCCTCGGGGGAGATGAGCCATTCGCCACGCAACTCGGCGACCACTGCCGCCCGCAAATCGGCAGGTAACCCGGCCTCGGCATCGGTCTTCGGTATGAGGAGTAACCAGCGGGCCGCAGCCCACGCTCGAAGCGGATTGGGGAACTCGTTCCCCGTCGCCGCGAGCAGCGCCTGATGTGCGGTGGTCGCTTCTCCCCGTGCGAGTGCGTACTCGGCTTTCTCGATGAGTGCCTCGAAGTTCGCGCGAACGGGGTCGCGGCCCGATCGGTGATTGAGGCCGAACCGTTTCGCCTCGGTCACGTAGCCCCACACCTGCGTCGGCGTAACCACCACCAGCACGCCATCGGCATAGGCCAGGTTTCCGAAGTAGCGACGCGAGTCACCGGTCAGGTGGTTGAGGAACGGCGGCCCAAGGAGGCGGCCATTTCGCGGATCAAGGAAGAACAGCCCGTTGCGTGTCGGCCAGACGACTGCCTCATCCGTGACGAAGCCGCGACCGTAGCTCAGCAAGCCGCCGGTGTCGTGGACGACCCAGCCGTGCGGATCGCGCGACGATCCGGTTGCGATGTCGAGGCCGCGTATCCCACGAGCAGGACCGGTGACGCTCACGATGAGCTTCCCGGCAGCGACGCCGAGCACTTCCGCACCCTCGGTCGGGGCGGATTCCCACAGCACCTGCCCGCTCTCGGGTTCCAGGGCATAAACGCGATCGGCATCGGCGGGGGCAACGAACACCCGACCACACGAGAACACGGCCGGTGAAGGATCGGGGGATCGGTTCGCGTCGGCCTTGCGGGAACGGGGATAGCGGAAGCCCCAGGCGCGTTTTCCCGTTCGGGCATCGAGCGCGACCACGGCCCCGGAGTTCGAACAGAAGACGACGTTCCGGCCCGCGAGAGTGAGCAGTTCCTGACGAACACGTGGGTCACCGTTCGTTGACAGTGGGCTGTCACAGACATCACTGCTCCAGGCGAGTTGCGGCACAGTGGTCGCGTCGGCGGGGTCGTAACAGTCGATGCCTTGAACGGCACGGCCACCCTCGAACCGCGTATGAACCACCCACATTCGGCGGTTCGCCACGAGCGGCGCTCCCTCCCAGACGATTGGCGTCTTCTCCTCGGCACGCGGGTTCACACGCCACAACTCACGCAATTCCTTGCCATCTCCACCCGGGCCAAGGCACACGATCGCGGTTTCGTCCGCCACCTTCCCCCGCTTGTTGAACTCCGAATTGCGAATGAGTGGCGAGCCAACGCGGAGATAAATTCGGTCGCCCGAGGCGGTGAGCGAGGGCGAAGCGTCGGGTGCGGGCTTATCGGGATCAATCGTGGGTGGGTCGGAAAGGTTGCCAGGGAGCGCGAGTGCTTTCCCAGTCACGAGGTCGTAGCCGTGCAAGCCGATGCCGTCGGTAAGATAGACGCTTCCGCCAGCGATCACGGGATGGCCATACGGCGGTCGCGCCGGGGGCAGGGCGGGTGCTCGCGGATGCCGGATTGTTGGCGGCAGCGGTGCGATCCACGAAGGGCGACCGGTGGGCCAGTAGCTCGGCAGTCGAACCCCAACACGATTCGTGCGACTGGGATCGCCGCCAAAGGTGGGCCAGTCGCTCGCACGGTTCGCGGGTGCCGGGAACTGCGGCGGCTTTTCCAGATACGATTGCAGGATCTCGGCATACACGCCGTTCTTCCCCGCGAACGGTCCCTTCGCTGCCGCGTGCTTGCCCTTGAACTCGGTCAACGCAAGTTTCGCGCGACCAAGTTCGTCGGCGAAGATCATGGCGAGGATCACGCGGGCACGAACCGTCGCGGCATCCAGCTTCGAGCTTGGGTAGACAAGATCGGTGCCGCCGTCGGGGAGCAACATCCGCCAGACCTGTTCGGCCTGGCGGAAATCCCCTTCCTCGAACAGGAGATCGCCGAGGAGGAGAATCCCATCGTCTGCAGGGCGAGAGACGAAATACCGATCGATGAGTTGCCAGAGAGTCGCAGTTTCGCGGGTCCGTTTCGCGGTATCGAGAAGTTTCTGGGCAGGGGCGTCGATGCGATCCTGATACGCCTTGAGTGCTTCTGCTGGAAGGCGAGCGAGGATCTGGTGAGCGAATCGACGAGCGGGGCGATACTGCTTCCCGTCTGCGCTCACGAGGTCGTCGCCCGCGTCGTCAAGAACCCGCTGAAGTGCGTCGATCGCCTCGGTTGCCTGCTTGTTCGTGAGCTTCTGCTCGGCTTCGGTAAGGCGATTGCGTGTTTGCGCAGAGTCGCCGCGCAGGTTGGCCGATTCGGTCGCGGGCTGTTGCGCCAGCGCCGGCATTGCGGTTAACAGAATCGTGAGTGCAGTGGCGCGGCCAGCCCAATTCATGAGGTGAAGCCCGTCGTGTAGGCAAACCCCTATTCTTGACATTCCACGCGGAAGCACAAGAATCACTCTGCGGAAAATTGTAACGTGAAGCGGTCGCTTCGTCGGGCGACAGCTCAATTATGCCAACCCGCTGAACCTCGCAACCATGCCAATACCCGTTCGCGTCCTGCCGCTGCTCGCCATTGTCGCACTCGGTTGCGGGCGGGCAACGCCATCAACTCCCGTGGTCACTCCCTCCGCATCCGCATCGGGGAAATACGCTCCTCGATCCGATCTGATGGTGATCAAACTCCTCGACGGAGCGCCACGAAGCTGGCCATCGACCGGCTTCCCGCCCCTGCGGAGTGCTCGCAACCCGGCAATGACACCGGACCGGGACATTGCCGACGATCTCCGCAAGCAACTCGGCAAAAACATCCTCGACCCGAGCGAACTCCCCGCACCCGCGGCAGCACAACTGACCAGCATGATGGGCGCGCACTTCGGAACACCCGCCGAGCCAAGGGTTCGCGTTCCGAGCTGGAGCGAGACTGTGATCGCTGCTGTTGTTCGGCTCGATCCCAAGAAGGGAGTATTCGCCAACATCGGTGCGGCGGCGGCCGAGATCAAGAAGTGGAAGCCCTCCGCAATGAAGGCGACGCTCGCTGACTGGGAAGCAGCGGAAACCGCCAAGATCGAGTTGAAGCTCGACGACGCGGCGCTGACCCGCGGATCGGTCGTGTACCGTCGGTGGTGCCTCCAGTGCCACGGGCCGACCGGTGCCGGGGACGGGGCACACGCGATCGAACTCGCCGCCATGCCGCGCGATTACCGCCAGGGGATCTTCAAGTTCACCACCACGTTCGTGAAAGCCGATCCGACGCTGAAGAAGAAGGGCTTCGGCCCGAGCGGGAAACCGTTGCGTGCCGATCTTGCCCGCACGATTCGCAAGGGGCTGGATGGCTCGATGATGCCCGCGTTCACGTCGCTTTCCGACGCCGAGGTTGATGATCTGGTCAGCTACGTGATCCATCTCGCGATCCGTGGGGAAACCGAATTCTCGACCACAGCTCGCGCGATGCAACCGACCGAGGACGACCCGGACTTCACGGGTCCAGAACTGACCTGGCTCTTCGATCAAAACTTGATGTTCGTCCTGTATAACTGGGCATTGGCTTCAAAGAGCGCGATCACGATTCCGCCTGAGTACACTCACACCGATAGCGATCGGCTACTGTCCGCCTTCCGGGGGTACAAGCTGTACAACTCGGCCGAGTTCGGCTGCGCGGCATGCCATGTGAACTACGGTCGTGAGCCACAACTGAAGTGGGATATGTGGGGCGGCGTGGTGCAGCCACGCAACCTGCCGCTCGGCGTGTTCCGTGGTGGGCGACGTGGTGAAGACCTTTACGCCCGGCTTTATGGCGGCATCTTCCCCAGTGGTATGACCGCGTTTCACACCACGCTCACGACCGGCCCGACATACCTCGATCGCCCGGACAAGATCTGGAACGTCGTTCACTTCTTGCAGGCACTGTCCGACCCCTATTTGCGTCAACAGCTCCAGAACCCCGCGACCCTGACCAAGTTCAAGGAACGCCTGAAAGCAGACAACGACCTGTTCCTCGAAGATCTCAACGGCGTGAAACTCGACCCGTAGCGGGAACATGGGGAAGGGGTGCTTGCGATCCACGGGGTTCATCCCCGTGGTGTGTTGGTGATCGCCACACCCACGGGGGTAAACCCCATGGCTCGCAAGCAGTGTCAGCGAGCCACCGGTTCTTGGCTTAGGTGGTTCGGCGATTCTCACATGTACAAGACTGCGTCGCCGAACCGCTTGGTCAGTTGCTCTTTCCCGGCCGGCCCAACGTGCTCCTCGGTCACCCACAGTCGCGTGAGCTTCGGGAATTCACCCTTGCAGAGTGCGGCCACGCCCTCCGCTCCCATCTCCACTCCGTAAAGGGTCAATTCTTCGACCGCGGGCAGGTTCGCGGAAGCGATCGCTTTCACGCCGGCGTCACCGAATGGATTGTCGCAGAGATTGAGCAGAGTCAATTTCGAAAGGGCCTTCGATTGGCACAGCGCGACAACTCCACTGTTCGTGATTCGGTTCCTCGACAGGTTTAGTACTGTCAGTGAATTGAACCCCGAGGCACCGATCGCGCCAGCGACGAGGTCGCCCGCTTCGCAATCAATCACGGTCAGGCTTGTAAGGGTGTGGAAGTACGGGGCCGTGATCACGTTCACCAACACCGCGTCTCCGATTGGCGTTGAAGCCAAAGTGATCGATCTCAGTTCGGTGAAGGGCGTGGCCAGCAACGCCCGCATCGTCTCGGGTTCGGCGTTGCAACTGTCGAGCGCCAGTGACTTGAGTCGCGGCAGGAACGGTGCCTGCGTTAACGCCCGAATGCCTGCATCTCCGAAGCTATTTCCACCGATGGAGACTTCTTTCAAGTTGCCCAGGTGGGGCGAGGTCGCCAGTGCAATCAATCCCGCGTCCCCGAACGAATTACTCGAAAGGTTCAGGGTTTCCAGGTTCGCGACCCCGGGCGAACTCGCGAGTGCCTCGACCCCCTGATCCTGAATGTGGCAGGACTGAATGTTCAGTGAACGCAGACCGCTCAGCCAGCGTGCATTGGCAAGCGGTGCTGCACCCTCGGGACCGAAATGGTTCCCGGAGATATCAAGCGTTCGCAACCCACCGAGATGCGGCGACTCCGCGAACACCATCATGTCTTCTGGTGACGATGTGCCGACCGCCGCACGAAGCGATTCGATTTGTGACATCCCCGGGATGCGGCCGAATTCCGCGAGCGTGACATCCATCGTGTTCACCGAGAACGAACGGAGCAACGGCGCTCCGAAAAAGAACTTCGCCGAGTTGCCCGGGAAGACGTTTGACCCACACGGGACATCGAGTTCTTCGATCACACCCTTGGAGTTGAACCAACTATCTGGCATAAAACCGTCGATGTCGCCGAGGTGGAAACCCGGGAACAGCCCGACATCGGTCAGCGGCCTCACCCACTTCGCGCCGTGTTTATCCACCAGTTTCTGCCGACGCTCATCCAATTTCTCGCGCTTCTCGTCGCCTTCAGGGAGCTTCTCACGCTGCAACGTCAAGCGAATGTACTCGCCGTATCGGTCGTTTCGATCGATCAGAAAATTGGCGTAGTTGATGTAGGCTTCGTCATTGTTTCGGTCGGCCCGGATCGCCTCGATGAGTTTCCGTTCTTCGTCGCTGCGGACCAGCGACAGTCCACCCCGCGCGCCGTCGTAAGCAACTCCTGAATCAAGGCTGTGGCATGCATCGTAGAACCGCTTGGCCTCAGCACGCTCATCGGCCGTTTCGGCGTGCCAGGTCGTCGTCTTGTACCCGCCCTCGGGTTTCTCTTCGATCCAGTAAAAGTAGTAGTAGTCTGCGAAATCAACCTTGAAGGGTCGTGTCAGGAGGTTGCGGCGAGGAGTGTTGGGGTCGGGAAGGAAATCCGCCCTGGGGAGCTTGAACGATCCCGCGGGCTGACCGAAAACTGCAACGCTGTAGGTCCGACGGTTCTGGTGCGGGAGCAGTCCCGCCCAGCCCGCAACCATCGTCACGAGCGTTTGGAAAAGGCCCATGTCCATCTCACTGGTGAAGACAAAATGTGTGAAGCCGCATTGTATGAGATGGTGTTGGTAAGACTCTCAGCAACAATTTAACAACTCAACAACGAATCGAAGTATGTTTCACGGCAGGGGGATGCCCTTCAGCACGAAGGGGACTTTGAGTTCTGTCAGCGGGACAGGGGTTTCGCATAGCAGTGACCAGCCCTTGCCCCTGGGGTTGGTGTTCGCAGGCAGTTTGAAGCGGTAGGTTGCTGCCACACGGCGACCCGACGCTACCACGTCGTCGTTGTCCGGTTCGTGAACGCTCGCGTCTGGCCCGACCAACCGCAGCCGATTGTCGCGGAGCCACTTCTGCTCCTCGAAGCTCTCGAACTCGGGATGCCCCTCGGGGTAGGTCAGAGCGAGTTCTGCATCCCACGTTCCGCCGATCATCTCGAACGACTTCAAGACGACAGTCACGCCCGCCTCGGTCTTCGTCATCGGGAACTTGTCCGCGAGGTTTTTGAACGGAATCGACAGCAACTTCTCCGCAGCCGTTGCCCGGAACTCGCCCGCGAGCGTGGCAATCTGCTTGCTCTCGCGGGTCAGCCCGGTGAGGCGAAACTTCATGTCGGTATGCGACGCCGTGGGGTAGTGATGTGAGGCGCCGGTGTCCGCGATGAGTGTCGTCCCGCGATCGTCCTCCGCCTTCGTAATCCGCGGTTGGGTGTCGATCCGGTACACCCGCACACGCGGTTCCCAGTGAACATCCAGCTCAATCTCGTGGAAGGCTGATCCCTGGTCGAGCAGCAGGCGACCCGTGACGGATCGCGGCACGATGCGGAACGGACCTGCCACGGAGGAGAGTTCGCGACCCTGGCGACGGGGTTCGAGAACCACCGTGCGCCCGCCATCGCGAAGGACGAGTCGCGACTTGGTCTGATCGGCGACGGATTCGAGCGTGTTCCAGAACGGCGTTCCATCGGCGGCGACCGTGCATTTCGCCTTCGCCAACTCCGGATTCCCGGGTTTCACGGCGACGCCACTGGCAGAGTTCGACAGATCGGCGGCAACATCGCCCAGAGTGGCATCATCCTTTTTTAGCGTGATGAGCGTGGGTTTGATCGCGGGCGCTGGCGGTTGGGCCATTGCAAACCCGGCGAGTAACAGGAGAACAACCGTGGTGCGCATGGGAAGATTCCGGGAGCTTCGAGTCGCCCGCAGAAAGCTGGGTGTTTGGCACTCATATAGACGAGCCGGAAGCCGGGACCTATCTTAACGATGCGACCCCGGTGGCACCATGCCCGCGATCGGACCAGTCATTCCCCCCACCCACGGCTTCGCGCCCGGAGATGTCAATGCACGCGAGCCCCGACGTGTTGGCCAACCGGAATTCCCGCCTCCCTGAAGACAACGACCCGCAGGAAACCGCCGAATGGCTTGATGCGATGGAGGCGGTTCTGAAGTATGCCGGCCCGGATCGGGCACGCTACCTTCTCGAATCCCTCGTTGCCAAGGTCGCGAGGCTCGGGCAGTCCCGCATCCCGACCGGAATCACCACTCCATACATCAACACGATTCCGATTGAAGATCAGCCGTTGTTCCCAGGGGAACGCGGGATCGAACGGCGAATCAAAAGCATCGTCCGCTGGAACGCGATGGCGATGGTTCTGAAGGCGAACAAGACGACGAACGTTGGCGGGCACATCTCCACCTTCGCCAGCGCTGCCACACTCTACGAAATCGGCTTCAATCACTTCTTCCACGGTCGAACCGATGGCCACCCCGGCGACGTGGTGTTCTTCCAGGGTCACGCCAGCCCCGGCATGTACTCACGAGCGTTCGTGGAAGGCCGGCTTTCCGAAGAGCAACTCACGAACTTTCGCCAGGAACTGAAGCCGGGCGGCGGTCTGAGCAGTTACCCGCACCCGTGGCTGATGCCCGACTTCTGGCAGTATCCGACCGTGAGCATGGGCCTCGGCCCGATCATGAGCATCTACCACGCACGGTATAACCGTTACCTGCGTGACCGTGGGTTGTCGCCGGCGGCTGGCGAGGCTCGCGTGTGGGCCTTCCTGGGCGACGGCGAGTGCGACGAGCCGGAAAGCCTCGGCGCGATCAGCCTGGCGGGCCGCGAGAAGCTCGACAACCTGACGTGGGTCATCAACTGCAATTTGCAGCGGCTCGACGGCCCGGTACGCGGCAACGGCAAGATCATCCAGGAACTCGAAGGCGTCTTCCGCGGTGCCGGCTGGAACGTCATCAAGGTGATCTGGGGTTCCGACTGGGATCGCATTCTCAAGAACGATCACACCGGAGCACTCGCCCGCCGCATGATGGAAGTGGTCGACGGCGAGTACACCGAGTACGTCGGCCGCGACATGCGAGTCAACGGCGAGAAGCTGATCAGTGAAGAACAAGACGCGGAACGTCGTGGCAAGTTCATCCGCGAGACGTTCTTCAACACGCCCGAGTTGAAGGCGCTTGTCGAGGACATGTCGAACCCGCAACTCGCGTCTCTCAAGCGCGGTGGGCACGACCCTCTCAAGGTGTACGCCAGTTACAAGACTGCCGTCGAACACAAGGGCCAGCCGACCGTCATCCTGGTCAAAACCGTGAAGGGTTACGGCATCCCGGGCGACGGCGGTCAGGGCAAGTTCACCACCCATCAGTTGAAAAAGCTCACCGTTCAGATCGAGGCCGAGCCGAACCTCACTCCCGAGGAGTATGGGAAGAAGCAGACGCACGCCGGTCTGCGCCAGTTCCGCGACCGATTCGAACTGCCATTCACCGATGCCCAGCTCGACGAGATCCCGTTCTACCGCCCGACCGATGACAGCGCGGAGATGAAGTACATCCGGGCGCGCCGCAAGGTTCTCGGCGGCGCTCAACCCTTCCGGCACAACAAGTTCGTCCCATGTGTGGCTCCCGAACGGAAGAGCTTCGAGCGTCAGTACGAGGCATCACTCGCGTCAATGGGGTTGTCGACCACGAAGACGTGGGTCAACTTGATGACCGCCCTGTGCCGCGATCCGCACGTCGGCAAGTTGCTCGTGCCGATCGTGCCGGACGAAGGGCAAACCTTCGGCATGCCGCCGATGTACAAGTTGTTCGGCATATACTCATCAGTCGGTCAGACCTACACCCCAGTCGATAAGGGGTCGATGAGTGAGTACCGCGAATCGAAAACCGGCCAGATCCTGCAAGAAGGCATCAACGAAGCCGGGAGCATGTGCAGCTTTATCGCGGCAGGCACCGCGTATAGCACGCACGGCGTCAACACGATCCCGTTCTACATCTACTACTCGATGTTCGGGTTCCAGCGGATCGGCGACCTCGCATGGGCCGCTGCCGATGCCCGTTGCCGTGGCTTCATGATGGGGGCGACTGCCGGCCGCACGACCATCAACGGCGAAGGTCTCCAGCACGAGGATGGCCATAGCCACTTGATGGCGATGACCATTCCGACCTGCCGTGCGTACGACCCCGCCTATGGCTACGAACTCGCGGTGATCATCGAGGAAGGGATCAACGCGATGTACGTTCGCGGCGAGGAGTGCTTCTACTACCTCACCGTTTACAACGAAGCCTATGGCATGCCTGCGATGCCGGGTGAGCAGGTCCGGGAGGGGATCATCAAGGGGCTGTATGCCGTGAAGTCGGTGAAGCCCGACGGCGCGAAGCACGAGGTGCAACTCCTCGGCAGCGGCGTGATTTTGAACGAGGCGATTCGGGCACAGACGATTCTGGCCGAGAAGTACGGCATCGCGAGCACGGTCTACAGCGCGACCAGTTACCAGATGCTGCGCAAGGATGCCATCGAGTGCGAGCGGTACAACCGCCTGCACGCCGATTCTGCCGAGAAGGTGCCCTACGTCCAGCAAGTGCTCGGCAATACCAAGGGGCCAATCGTCGCGACGAGCGATTACATGCGGACCCTGGCCGAGCAGGTCGCCCCGTATCTCGGTGGCCGCATGCTCGCACTGGGGACCGACGGCTTCGGCCGCTCGGATACCCGCAAGGCACTCCGTCGGTTCTTCGAGATCGACGCCGAGCATGTCGCCGTCGCGGCGCTCTACGCACTCGCGGAGCGGGGTGAACTCGACCGCGCCGTGGTCGCAAAAGCGGTCAAGGAACTCGGCCTGAACCCCGACGCTCCACACCCCTGGACGGTCTGATTTTTCCGGCTCCCTGCAATTCTTGGGGACGTTCTTGGTTGATGGGAGGGAGAGGCTCCTGCCGAGCCTTTTGCCTCTGGCTCGGCAGGAGCCTCGCCCTCCCAAACCTTTTCCCACGAATCGCGGAGAACCTTTTGTTTCGACAACACGACTTTGAAAGAAGCGAGCAATAAATGGATATCGTGCTGGCGAATCCCGGCGAGGGGATAGAAGGGGGCACCATCACTGCGGTGTTCGTGAAGGCAGGCGACGCAGTGAAGTCCGGGCAAAGCCTCATCGAAGTCAGCACTGACAAGGCGTCGATGGAAGTGACTGCCGAGGCCGATGGCGTTGTCGAGGCGGTTCACGTCAAACCCGGCGACAAGGTCGCCGTTGGCGGCAAGTTGCTGAAGGTGTCGAGTGGCGCGAAGGCCGCTGAGCCTGTCGCATCGAAAGAGGCCTCTCCAAAAGCCACGCCGAAAGAGGCTGCACCAAAAGAGGCCGCGCCCAAGGACGCAGCAGCGCCAACGGCGGCGGCGAGCACTTCGACCGATGTACTCCTCGCGAACCCAGGCGAAGGGATCGATAGCGGTACTGTCACGGCTGTGTTCGTGAAGTTGGGCGACGCGGTGAAGACCGGGCAAAGCCTCGTCGAAGTCAGCACCGACAAGGCGTCGATGGAAGTGACCGCTGAGGCCGATGGCGTTGTGGAAGCGATTCACGTCAAGCCCGGCGACAAGGTGCCAGTCGGCGGCAAACTTCTCACCATCAAGGGAGCAGGGACGGCCGCACCCGCGAGCGCTTCACCTGTCGCTGCACCGACTGCATCGACCAAACCAGCAGCTCCCTCCGCTCCGAGTTCGCCAAAGTCTGTGTCAGAAAATGGCACCGCCACCGCCACAAAGGCGATCGTTGCCGCGGGACCAGCGACGCGCCGACTTGCTCGCAAGCTCGGTGTCGCGCTCACGGAAGTGAAGGGGAGTGGTCGCGGTGATCGTGTCACGATCGAAGACGTGATGGCGTTCGTGAAATCAGAACGCGAGCAAGTGAAGCAGGGCAGCGGGACGTTCAGCGGGAGTATCGTCAACACGTTCACGCTGCCGCCGTTGCCGGACTTCACCAAGTTCGGGGTGGTCGAGGTCAAGGACGTTTCGCCGATCCGGCAGACGATCGCGAAGAACCTGACCGCTGGCTGGCGGACCATGCCCATGGTCACGCAGCACGATCTCGCCGACATCACTGATCTCGAAGCGGCCCGCAAGCGCATCGTGGATACGCTGCCGAAAGGGTCGCCCAAGATCACGATGACCGTGCTGGCGATCAAGGCGTGCGTCGCGGCGCTGCGGGAGTTCCCCGGGTTCAACAGCAGCTACGACATGAACGCCGGCAAGCTGATCCTCAAGAAGTATTTCTCGATCGGCATCGCGGTGGACACGGAACGCGGTCTCGTCGTGCCCGTGATTCGTGATGCCGACAAAAAGGGAATCCGCGACCTGGCAGCCGAAGTGGCAACGCTCGCCGAGAAGGCCCGCACGGGAAAGCTCACAATCCCTGAAATGCAGGGCGGCACCTTCACCATCACTAATCTCGGGGGCATCGGCGGCACGGGCTTCACGCCGCTCGTGAACTATCCCGAAGTAGCGATCCTTGGTCTGTCACGCTCAAGCATGCAACCCATCGTGAAGGACGGTGCTATCATCCCCCGCCTGATGATGCCCCTCAGCCTCACCTACGACCACCGCGTCATCGACGGTGCCGACGGCTGCCGCTTCACCGTGCGACTCGCCCAGCTTTTCAGCGACCCACTGCGTTTGCTGATGGAAACGTGATTAAGAAATTCGCTTAGGCGTTCGGTGAGTGATAACTTACCCCCCACCGGCTCGCAAAGCCTCGCCACCTCCCCCACAAGGGGGGAGGGCAAAAGACACTCACCTCCCCCCTTGTGGGGGAGGTCGCTCCGAGTCTTCGAGGAGCGGGTGGGGGGTAAACCTTCACCTGCCGAACGCCTTAGCCGCGACCGCGAGCCACGGGGTTCATCTTCGTGGTGCCTGGCGATGTGAGACCACCACGGGGGTAACCCCGTGGCTCACCTCACCGACCGAGCGCACCCTAACCATTTCTGATCCGGAGCTTCCCATGTCGTCCGGCTCCCGCTCAATTGCCGCCGTGATGCTCTCCGTCGCGGCATTCACACTCGCACTCTCCGTGAGAACCCCAGGGGAAGCGCTCCCCGACGCGCCGAGTGTCGCCCCGTCTCCGTCTGCCGTCCCCGCGTACTGGAAGGGAAACCTTCACACCCATTCGCTGTGGAGCGATGGCGACGACTTCCCCGAGATGATTACCGATTGGTACAAATCGCACGGCTATCAGTTCCTCGCACTCACCGAACACAATGTCATTGCCGAGGGCGAGAAGTGGAGTGATGCCGAGAGCACCCCCACTCGCAAGCTTGCAGTGAAGAAGTACGTCGAGCGGTTCGGCAGTCGCTGGACCGAGTTCCGCACCATCGGGGAGAAGAAGCAAGTTCGCCTCAAGCCGCTGGCCGAGTTCCGCAGCCATTTCGAGGAACCCAGCAAGTTCCTGATGATCCCCGCCGAAGAGATCACGCACAACTACGCGAAGCGGCCGATTCATATGAACGGCATCAACGTCCGGGATGTGATCAAGCCGCTCGACGGGAAAGACGCAATCGAGACAATCACGGTCAATCTGCGACAGGTGTCAGCTCAGCGGAAGAAATCGGGTCGCGCGATGATCGGCTTCCTGAACCATCCGAACTTCGGGTGGGGCGTGCGGGCCGAGGAACTGCTCATGGTGCCGGAGTTGGGATACTTCGAGATCTTCAACGGCCACCCCGGCGTGCGGAACTACGGCGACAGCCTTCACGCATCGTGCGAACGAGTCTGGGACATCACGAACGCCCTGCGGCTCGGGAAGCACGGGCTGGACGTCGTCTACGGGATGGCGACGGACGACGCCCACGGCTACCACGAGTTCGGCCTCGGCAAGACGAACCCAGGTCGCGGATGGGTGATGGTCAAGAGTCCGCATCTCACGGCGGAGGGGATCGTGCGAGGACTTGAGATGGGCGAATTCTATGCAAGCTCCGGGGTGGTCCTCGACGAAATCGTGCGTGAAGGAAAAGTGCTCCGATTGGCGGTTCGCACCGAACCGGGGGTGACGTACAAGACGCAGTTCATCGCCACCATGAACGATGTGAAACTCGACCCGATGCCAAAGCTCGACAAGGACGGGAAGCCGCTTGCGGTGACGGAGGACTACTCCGCCGAGATCGGCAAGGTGGTGGCGGAATCGGATGACCCGCGACCCAGCTACACACTCACCGGCAAGGAACTGTACGTCCGGGCGAAAGTGACATCGAGCAAGCCGCACCCGAACCCGTATTCGAAGGGCGACGTGGAAGTGGCGTGGACACAGCCCGTGCTGCCGTGAACGTCGTCACTCGTCCGTTGGAGTGGTTGACCTGGAGTAGCGGAAGTTGCAGTGGGTTGCACCTTCCATGATGGTCTGCGTTCGGGTGAACGCGATCTCGGGGTTGAAGCCCTCGATCATCGCGCCATCCCGGGCACACGAGAGGATCGGCCCGAGATCGGCAAGCCCGAGCCGGTGATACATCTCCGCGAATCGGCAACGTGTCACGTCGAACTCAAACGCCTGTGGATCATCACGCAACACGTTCAGTTCGAGCGCTCCGCCTTCGGTCCACTTGTCGACGGCGGTTTTGAGATGTGCCAGATCATTTCCAGTTGCGGAGGCGCGGCAACCGGCTTGCTGGGCGAGTTCTCGGATCACGCCTGCCAGAATCTCACGCGCTCGTGCTTCGCCCACTTCCGCCGCGAATGCCCGGAACATTGGCACGATCACGTTCGCTTCGATCTCCCGTTGTCTGAGCAGCGGGAGTGGCGAATCGTTGGAACTATTCATGGAAGCACGCGGATGGGTTATCAATCGTCGATGTCGATGGGGCGTGGTGGGAAGCGGTTGGCGAGATCGAGTTCTGCTGGTCTGCTTGCGAGTCGCACCTTGAAGGTTTTCCGCTCCGAGCCGCGCTGAACCTCGATTTCGACCACGGCACCGGGTCGGAACGAGCAGATGTGCGACACGACTTGCTCGAAGTCTCGTGGTTCCAGCGTTCCCACGCGGAGGAGCACATCTCCACCCCGCAGACCAGACTTCGCGGCCGGAAGCCCAGGCTGCACGCTCTCGATTGTGAGAGCGCCCGTTTGCACAGTGATCCCCATGTAGCCACGTGCCATCGGGTCCGGAGTTGGTTCCGGAGGTACGGGTGCGAGGGTAAACAGGAGGTTGCCGAAAACGCAGGCGGTGATTCCGGTAATCGCGTACATTGGCCCGCTCCTGGCGTTGCCGCCGTGGCCGCGGAGAGGTAGCGGCCTACCTTCAGTCATTGCCGAAGTCGCACCAGAATGCAAGAGGGAAGTTTTTTGGTGCGCCGGCGCCGAACGCTCCGGCGCTCCGATTCACTCGCTCACAGGCCATAGACCTTCACGGCATTGTCGTGGAACAGTTTCTTCTGCTGTTCCTCGGGGCGATCCTTCACGATCATCTGGAGCGCGCTGGCCCAGTCGGCGTATTTCTCCGCGCCGAGCAGGCAGACGGGCCAGTCGCCGCCGAACATCACGCGGTCGGGGCCGAACACGTCCAGGGTGTGATTCACCACAGGAGCCAGATCGTCAAGCGTCCACTTCCCGCGAGCCGGGGCGCTGGCGATGAACCCGCTTACTTTCCCAACGATGTTCTTCCGCTTCGCGATATCGGCCATGTCCTTCTTCCACTGGTCGCGCTGGGCCTGCGTGTGCTTCAGATCGGCGTTCCCGCAGTGGTCGAGGATGAACCGCGTGTTCGGGCACTGATCGATGAGCTTCGCGAAGTCGGGCAATTCCGCAGGTCGCACGCACAGGTCGAAGCTCAGCCCGAGTTCGCCAAGCAGCTTGATCCCCTTCACGAACTTCTCTTCGAGTGCGTACCCCGCAGGCGTCTCCTTCACGTGCAACACCTGCCGGATTCCCTTGACGTACTTGCTCCCCTTGAATTGCTTCGCATACTTCTCGAACCCCTCGGAGTTCGGCCGCCCCGAGATGACCGCGGCGCAGGTTGGCGTCTTCTTGCTTTCGCACAGTTCGATGATGTAGTCCGCTTCCTTCTGCTGCTGTTCGGGAACTACGTCCACTTCCATGTACACGGCTTTCACGACGCCGACGCCCGCAGTGGCCTCGGCGTATTCCTTTGGCGTGAAGCTATGGCCAAGGATCTTCCCTTCGGGCGTCTTCGGGTCGAACCATGCGAGCTTGAACTTTTCGAGATCCCACAGGTGCTGGTGGGTATCGACGATCGGAAGCATGCGTTTTTCCTCGGTGTGAGCCTGGGAGAGCGGAATCACAGAAATAGCGGATGCGGCCAGGAATTCGCGGCGGTTCATGGAGAAACCTCGTGGTGGAGTCGTGCCCCGATGGTAACACGGCGGCGCGCGAGTACAACGACATCATGAATACTCACCAGCGAATTCTCGTCACGGGGTCGGCGGGGCGGATTGGCCGAGCGGCTGTCGCAGAACTCGTCGCTCGTGGGCACATCGTCACCGGTTTCGACATTCGACCCACGCCCGGGTTGCCCCCGGAACGCTCCGTGGTTGGCACGCTCACCGATGTCGATGTGATGCGGCGAGCAGCAGTCGGGGTGAACGCGATCATTCACCTGGCAGCGACTCCCGACGATATCCAGTACCCGCGTGGAACGCCGCCCAACGACGGCGATAACTTCGTGGCGGAGTTGGTGCCCAACAACATCGTTGGGCCATATCAGGTGATGGAGACGGCTCGCACGCTCAGCATCCCGCGAGTGATTCTCGCCAGCACGGGGCAGGTGATCGCGGGGCATCTGCTCGATGGGAACATCCCGGTGACGCCGCAATCACCGCCGCGGCCACGGTATCTCTACGCCTGCACGAAGGTGTTTCTCGAAGCACTCGGGCAGGTCTACGCGAACGAGCACGGGATCGCGGTGATCGCAGTGCGGCTCGGGTGGTGTCCGCGTGATGCAGGGCAGGTTGCCGAGATCCGGGGAAGTGAACTCTTCCAGGATGTGTTCCTCAGCCCCGGTGACGCGGGTCGGTTCTTCGCCGCGACAGTGGAAACGCCGACGTTGCCCGCGTTCTCGGTGCTGTACGCCACCAGCCGATTCACGCACCTGAGGCGATACGATCTCTCGGCAAGCAAAGACGTGCTCGGCTGGGAACCCCGTGAGACGTGGCCAGACGGGATTGAGTGAGCTGCTGGAACTACGCCGGTGGCTTGTCGCGTGCCAGTTCGATGGCCTTGGTGGTGATGTAATACTTCCCCAGTGTGTTCGGGCGCTCCCATGCCGGGATCGCTCGCGGGTTGTGGAAGTATCGCACGAACTCATCCATCACCTTCGCGAAATGTTCCTCGTGACTGGATCGGATGGCGTCCGGAACGAGCAATTGCATTTCCGCACCCAGGTCCGAAACCTCGAGGCCAGGTAGGCGACCCCGCATCAGTTCGCACTTGGCAGATAGCCTGCGATAGAGTTCCAGATGATCGGCCGGATTTGTCGCGGTGACGAACACTTCGGGCTGCTTTCCGGGCGGCTGCCGCACTTCGACCTTCGCGTTAGTTCCCAGTGCCACCGAGGTGTGCGTGTCGGTCGCGCCTGCGGGTGCCTCGAATTCCCAGTTCACATTCAGCTTCACATGAACGCCGCTCAGTGTGAACGTGACCGAGTTGTTCCCCGCGTAGTAGAGTTGCTCGTTCACGACATGCGATGCAAGCTGGCTGGGGTACGCAGGCAAGCCGGTGACGGTGCGGAACTCGTTCTCGGATAGCAGCAATGGCCAGCTATCCGCCGCGAGGTGCTGAATATCCGATCGGTAGTTAATCATGCGGTCAGGGGAAACGAACCAGAGCGCGAGATCGGCGAGATGAGTCCCGACATCGGCCAGCGCCTCACCCGCGATCCCCGCATCGAACCACCACCACGGGCGGATGAGTGGTTGCCCCGCGACAACCTTCTTCAGGTAGTGTCGGCTCTCCAGGAGCATGGCCGGTTGCGATGGCGTGCCGACTTGCCACTTGCCAAAGATTGTGGCATCGCGGACGAGTTCGCGGACGAGTTGGTTCGTCACCTCGTGCCGTTCCGTCATCACATCAAACACCAACACATCGCGCAGATCGGTCTCGCGGTACAGTTCTTCGAGCTTGGGGAAATCCGAGAACTCGATCACCCAGGGCTTATCGGCGATGACGTGCAAGTTGTTCGACACCGCGAGCCGCATCAGGTCGATCTTGCTTCGGTTCCGACCCGAGAGGAACACCACGTTGCCCGGTTGCTCACGGTGGAATCGCTCTACCCAGTTTGACCCAGCACGTAGATCGAGTTCCCATGATGTGGGGTCGTCTTCGCGTGAGTTGAACCCCGCAAGGCGTTCGACGAAATTCGCGGTGTCGGCGTCCAGCGGCGCGTAGACATAGTTCCGCGTGGCGAGGCCCGGCACCATCCGCTTCTGGATGAGCGCGGCATGGAAGTGCCCCGGAGCGAGAGTCATCAAGCGGATTGGCTTCATGTCGGTGGCACGCCCAAAGGGTACACCAGGTGTGCATTCAAGGAGTTGGGGCTAAACTGATTTTCACCTGATACTCTGGAGATTCAAGTCATGACCGTGCGATTCGTAATGGTTGGCGGCTTTCTTGGTGCCGGAAAGACCACCACCCTCGGCCGACTCGCCCGGATGTATGCCGCACAGGGGAAGCGAGTCGGCATCGTGACCAACGACCAGGCACACGACCTCGTGGACACCAACACGTTCCGCAGCCAGGGCCATGCCGTCGAGGAAGTTCCAGGCGCTTGCTTCTGTTGCCGCTTCGACGATCTCGTGGCCCGCGTCGGGTCGTTGCAAGACTCGGAGCGGCCGGATGTCATTCTCGCGGAACCGGTCGGTAGCTGCACCGATCTGGTTGCGACTGTCATACAGCCGCTAAAAGATTTGTACAGCGGAAGGTTCGAGGTTGCTCCCTATGCCGTGCTGTTCAAGCCGAGTCACGGAACCCGAATCCTGAAGAATCAGCAAGCGGGCGGCTTCAGCCCCAAGGCCGCGTACATCTTCAAGAAGCAACTCGAAGAGGCCGATGCCATCCTGATTAACCGGGCCGATGAACTCACACCCGACCAACAAACGGAGCTGGTGAAACTCGTCGGCGAGCAGTTCCCCGGAACGCCGGTGTTGAAGGTGAGCGCCGCGACCGGCGATGGGTTCGAGGCCCTCATGGAACTGCTCGCACAGACCGGCGGGTTCGGTCGCAAGATTCTGGAGATCGATTACGACACTTATGCCGAAGGCGAGGCCGAACTCGGCTGGCTGAACGCGACGGCTCGCCTCACCTCGGAATCGCCCTTCAACCTGGACGCTCTCCTCACCGCGATTCTGGGAGAACTCGCGACGGTCTGTCGTGAGCTTGGTGGCGAGGTGGCTCACCTCAAGCTCATCGGCATGGACGATGCCGGTGCCTTCGCAGTGGGGAACGTGGTCAGCAACGACACGGCCGCGGCACTGTCGTTGCCGTCGAACATCACGCCTCGTGAAGCCGATCTCATCGTGAACGCACGAGTCGCGATTGACCCGGAAGTGCTGGAATCGGAAGTGCGGAAGGTCGTCGCGGCTCAGTGTGCGAAGGCGAACGTGTCCGCCGAGTTCCGCACGAGTCAGAGCCTTCGCCCCGGCCGCCCCGTGCCGACACACCGCTACAAGACCGCAACGACGTGATTGGGAGGATCGTCTTGGCGCCACAGAGTACAGATCTGCCACCGCTGACGTGGAATGATTGCTGGGAAGGTGAAATCGTGCTGGCTTCCTGGGCGGGGTTCCAGACCCGGCGAGGGCCATATGCAGCCATCAGTTCTCCCGGGCAGTCCGATGGCTCGGCCAGGCTGATATTCGACACTGACGGCGCAGGGAACGTGCCGCCAACGGCTGCCCAGATACAGGCGTATCGTTGGTTGTTGGATCACGAGGATGAAGTGTCCGCAGTGGTGCTCGACACCATTTTCACAGAGTATCCCAGGTTCCGATCAGAGTACCTGGACGCTTTCGAAGAGGGTGACGAAGAGGCAGAGGCGACTGCACCTGCAATCACTCAACCCACCCAACTTCGGGCGCTGATGGGACTGAATGCTGTATTTATCTTGCCCATGTGCCGCGACGGGGTGGGGTATGTGGGTTTCGAGTTTGGTTGTGATTGGGAACCAGAACACGGGCTGGGTGTGTTGACGCACATGAACCGAGTGGTGGAAATCGGTCAGGCTGATGTCGCGTTCAATAGCAACCGTGCAGAGGATGATGCGGATGAGTGATGCCAGTGCCTGAGCTGGGAGTCATCTCAATTCGCCACACTACTGCCGCCATCCACCGTTATGCCTTTTTCGCACCCACGAGGGTCGGGGCGTTCTTCAGGATCAGGTTGGCAAGTTGGCCACGGCAGGAACCGCAGCCGGTGCCAGCCTGGGTTTGTTCCGAGAGCTTCGGGATCGTGTCGCAGCCGCCCTTGATCTCGGCAATCAATGTGGATGTGCGAACGTGATGGCAGTTGCACACCTCGGGGTCTGCGCCGCCACTGCCGGGGATCGCGTCGCCAGATGCCAGCACATCGAGACGGTTCGCGGGGAGGTGGGTGCCATCGTCGAAGAGTTGCACCAGACCTGCGGCGGCCGAGGAATCGCCCACGAGTACCGCCCCAACGAGCCGGTTGTTGTGGATCACGAGCTTACGGTAGACGCCCCGCTTTTCCTCGATGATCTGAACCGCCTCGTCGTCGGCGTGGTCCGCCTCGGTTCGACCCATGCTCGCCACTTCGACGCCCGCGACCTTCAGTTTCGTGTAGACCTTCGACCCGCGATACGCCGCATTCGGGTTGGCCCCGGTGAGGACATCGGCCAGCACCTTGCACTGTTCGTAGATCGGCTGAACCGTGCCGTAAACCGTACCATCGTGCTCGGCACACTCGCCGACCGCATAGAGCTTCGAGAGTTGTGTCTGCAACTGATCGTTGACCAGGATTCCCGCGTTGGTTGGCACATCGGAATCAACCGCCAGGTCGATCCGGGGCTTGATGCCGCTGGAGAAGACGACCATCTCGACCGGGAACTTCTCGCCGCCGAAGTCCAGCCCCTCGACCCGTTTCTCGCCGAGCACGGCCTTCGTGCTTACCGAGGTGCGAACGCGGATGCCGAGTTGCTCGATCGATCGACGCAGGAACTGGCCACCGATCTTATCCACTTGCCGGTTCATCAGCATGTCGAACAGGTGAACGACAGTCACCGTGAGACCGAGATCGGCAAGACCTTTCGCGGCTTCGAGGCCAAGGAGTCCCCCGCCGATGACGGCGGCCCGCATCCCCGGCCGTGCGTACGCTCGCATCTGCTCGACATCGTTCGCCGTGCGGTAGACAAACGCGCCGGGCTTCATGCTTCCATCGGGGCGTTTCAGCCCTTCGACGGTAGGAACGCGGGCCGTGCTGCCGGTCGCGAAGATCGCTGTGTCGAAGAAGTGTTCCTTCCCGTCGGATGTCCAGAGTCGGTGAGCGGCGTGCGAAAGCCGGCTCACCTTCACCCCGGGAAAGAAGCGAACGCCGCGCTCCGCGTACCACGCGGTCGGCTTGAGGGTGATTTCCTCAACCTTGCCACCCATCAGCACGCGGTTCAGGAGGATGCGGTTATACGCTCCATGCGGTTCCTCCCCGAACACCGAGACTGCGAACATGCCGAGTCCGCCGCGACCGGCCAGTTCGTCGAGAAGCCGGGCTGTCGCCATTCCGTTGCCGATGATTGCAAGCGCCGGCCGATTCACGCCGAGACCTCCTTGGGGGGATGAACCGCAGCCACACGGACTGCGGCGAGCTTGAACTCCGGCATCCGACTTGTTGGGTCGAGCGCGGCATTGGTCAGCAGATTGACAGCAGAACGACCGCCCCAGTGGAACGGCACAAAGATCGTGTCGGCTCGGACATCGTGAGTCACGTTCGCGGCGAATTCCGCCCGTCCACGCCGTGTTTCCAGAACAACGGTGCTGCCCGGAACGACACCGAGCCGGGCCGCGAGCCGAGGATGCAGTTGCGCGAGCGGTCGCGGTTGAGCTTCAGTCAGGGCGCCCACCATTCGCGTTTGTGCCCCGGAGTTGTAATGCTCCTTGTATCGCCCGGTGGTCAAGAACAGCGGGTACTCAGCGTCTGGTTCTTCACCAGCTAAACGGTGTTCGACCGCGTGAAACTTGGCCTTGCCGTCCGCGTGGCCGAAGCGTTCCGAGAACAATCGCGGTGTCCCCGGGTGATTCTCCGAAGGACACGGCCAGAACACACCTTCCTCGGCGTCGATGCGCTCGTACGTGATGCCACTGTAATCGGCGATCCCTCCAGCGGTTGCCCTGCGGAACTCATCGAACACCGCACGCGAGGAGTGGAACGCGAACTTCTCGCCGCAGCCCAGCCGTTCGGCGAGTTCCCGCAAGACATCGATATCACCCCGGACACCTGCGGGGGCCTTCGCGGCGATCTGGCGGCGAATCACTCGCCCTTCCAGGTTCGTCATCGTTCCTTCTTCCTCAGCCCACTGATACACCGGGAAGACGGCGTGAGCGTGCGCGGAGGTTTCATTGAGGAACGAATCGCAGACCACGAGCACTTCAAGCGACTTCAGCCGGTCGATGATCCGCCCGGCATCTGGGGATGCGACCGCGACATTCGAACCCATCACAAGCAGTCCACGGATTCCGCCATCGCCACCGAGGGAATCCAGTAGCTCGAAGGCACTCTTCCCCTTTCGGGGAAGCGTCGCGGGGTCCACGCCCCAGATCTTCGCAATCGCTTCCCGGTGTGCATCCACCTCGATCAGCCGGTAGCCCGGAAGCTGGTCCGCTTTCTGGCCGTGTTCACGGCCGCCCTGACCGTTTCCCTGGCCCGTGAGTGTTCCGAACCCACTGGATGGTTTGCCCACTCTCCCGAGTGCCAGTGCCAGGTTAATGAACGCCAGAACGGAATCGACGCCCTTGCTCTGCTGCTCGGGACCACGACCAGTGAGAATCATCGCGGAGTCGGCCATGGCCAGCCAGCGCACCGTTTTTCGAAGTGCCGACTCGCTCACACCGGTGAGGCGTTCCACTGTCGCAGGGTCGTAGGTCAGCACCGTGCGACGGACAGCATCGAACCCGACCGTTCGCTCGGCGATATACTCCTCGTCGATCAGTTTCTCTTCGATGGCGATAAAGAGCAGCCCGTTCGCCAAAGCGAGATCGGTCCCGGGGGTAATGGGAAGGTGCAGGTCTGCGCCGCGGACGGTGGCGGTTCGGCGTGGGTCCGCGACGATCAGTCGGCCACCGTTGGCCTTCTGCTTGTCGAACCACTGCATGATTGGCGGCAGCGTATCGGCTGAGTTCGCTCCCACGAGCAGAATCACCTTCGCGTCGGCGATATCGCTCACCGGAAAAGGAAGCCCGCGATCGATTCCGAATGCCTTGTTCCCGGCACCCGCAGCGCTCGACATGCAGTAGCGGCCGTTGTAGTCCATGTGCGGTGTTCCCACCGCGACACGGGCGAACTTCCCAAGCAGATACGCCTTCTCGTTGGTGAGTGCCCCTGAGCCGAACAACCCCAGCGCAGCGGGGCCGTGGGCTTGCTTGATGCGGAGGAATTGGTCGGCGACAAAGTCGAGCGCCTCAGCCCAGTGAACGGGTGCGAATTTCCCGGCGGCCGTTCTCAGCAGCGGGGAGGTCAGTCGCTCCGGATGCCGAAGGAGGTTGGCGGAGGTCCAGCCCTTGATACAGAGTTGCCCATTGTTCACGGGGAACTCCGGGTCGCCCTTCACCTCCCAACTGGTGTCGGCGACCTCGGACATGAGAATGCCACATTGGTAGGCACAATACGGGCAATGCGTCCGGGTGGTTTGCGAGTGAGAAATGGGAAGTGGAATTGTTGACAAAGACACAACAGTTCCTGACCGGCCTCAAGCCGGACAACGTGAGGAGAGAAAATCCTGACGGATTCACGTTCCGTCGGGATGGGGGAGGTCGTGCGAGCCGACACCAACACCAGACCAATCTCGAAACCGGGATTGGCTTTAGGGAGTCTGCATCGCGGATGAGGAGCAATGCACGCCGTGTGCCGGGCGGAACACGCGGCACAAGAACAATCACATCTACTTGTTTTCAAAGGGTTTGCATTGCGGGATCGAAAGAAAGTGAAGGCATCGGCCCGGGTGCCGAATTGTGGACAACGCTATCTGAGAACGCAATGCTGCCCAGAGACTGGGCACTCGGATTGGTTATCGTTTCGGGTGGAACTGATGAGTGAACCTCACTGCCCACAGAAGACACCGTTGATCCAGCAGTACGCGGCGCCGAGGCCGATTAACACACCCGCGAGAACGACAGCGAGCAACCGCCGTCCGAGTTGCTCGATGCTTACGTCCCCTCGCCGCAACATGAGATAATGTCTCGGAGTGCCTTGCGATGACACCCAGGTGACCACGGCCTCGGCACCCGCGGCCGCGGCACGTTCCGTCTCCAGATTACGAAGCTTTTCCTCCTGATCGAGGCGGTAGAGTTCAACCAACCCTGCCACGGCGCGGGCGTCTGCCAGTCGGTCGGCTGGGTTCGGGGCCAGGCACCACTTCGCGAGTTTCACCAAATCCGAGGATGCGCCACATTTATCGAGCCGCACGTACGTCTCCGCGAGATCGCCCTCGGTCGCACGATCGATCACAGCACGGATCGAGGTGCCGGTGTAGGGCGGGAATCCGGTGAGTAGCCCGCAGAGGATGCCCCCCAGCGCGAACACATCGGCCCGTGCGTCCACGTTGTCCCATTCTCCGCGTGCCTGCTCCGGTGGCATATATGAGGGGGTTCCTTTTGCAGTACCGTGCTGCGTGCTGAGGGAATCGCTCGATGTTCGATCGTCGTTCTCGCCTTTGGAGAATTCTTCCTGATGGGTTCGATTCCATTTCCCCTTTTCCATCTCGCGCGCCAGCCCCCAGTCCATGACTTGCACTTCACCGAAGGGGCCAACCATGATGTTCTGCGGCTTCAAGTCGCGGTGGACGATCCCAATCGAATGAGCGAACGCCACGGCCTGGCAGATCTGCTCGAAGACGAGAAGTAAGCCCGGCGCATCGGGCTGTGTGAGATCAAGGTCCGAAACGGATTCGGAGCACTTCCGCTGTGAACGCGCTGCCAGGATCGCACCCAGCGTACGCCCGCGGATCAACTTCATGGAGAGATAGGGTCGGCCATCCGGAAGCGTGCCCAGAGAGTGGATGGGGGGCACACCGGGATGTGGCAATCGAGCCGTGATTATGGCCTCGCGCTCGAACTGCTCTCGCATGTGTTGATGACCTGCCAGCGCGGGGAGCAGGGTCTTGATTGCCACTTCACGCCCGAGCGCCAGTTCGTACGCGGCATAGACAACCCCCATCCCACCGCATGCAATCTCGTCGATCAGTTCGAATCCAGGGACGTCAGGAAAGCCCGGGGTCTTGGGGGGCCGAGAGCGATTCGGGTTTGTTGGCGGCCCGCACGTGTCCAGTGCAGGGAGTTGCGGCATGGTGAGATCTCCCGGAGCGGGAGTCTCAAGGGGATCCGCTGTCCGTGGCGGTTCAGGAACCGTGAACGGAAACTCCACTTCCGGTCTCGATCCGGTTGGGCTAGGCAACGACATCGGGAATCCTTGGCTGACGTGATATGGGTATCTTGGCAGCGCCGCGTGCGACCTGCAACTGTCCCCACGCCTCTGAAAGTAAGATGGTGAAACCTGGCGTCAGGTTTTCAGTCAATTCCACAGGATGGCCTGAATTTTCGGCTGGCACGCTTGAGAAATCGGGCTTGTTTCGCTCGAACAACCTTGCTAATCGGGCGGCAACTGAGGGGTCAGATGCACACGGGGGGATTACCCATGCCGCGGGGGAGCTGGCTCGGGTTGGTCGTTTGTCTTGCTGTCGTCACGCCGGTCGCGGGGCAGGGGCCTCCACGTACGTTGCCTGCGTATCCCGCTTCGCCTCCTGTTGCCGCGAACGCCGCACCAGCCAGCGATCCGCCGTTGAAGGACCTCACGCCTCCTGAGTTCGCGGACTTGATTCCGCCGCCCGATTCACATGGACATGGGCATGGTGGTGTGCCGGGGTGCCTCACGCCAACTGTTCCCGCACACGCCGGGTTTTATGGCACGGCCGAATATCTCCTGTATCGCCCACGGTCAGGGTCGTTCGATTATGCCCTGGTGAATGCCAACGGTGGGCTGGCAACGAATGGCCCCATCCAAACATTGAGTTATGGCGAAGGAAGTGGCTTCCGGGTTGAAGGTGGATACCACTTCAAAACCAACTGGGATGTCGCTTTCGCATACACGTACTTGCAAGCAGATGGGACTTCGGGGGTTGTCGCGAGTGGGGCACAGGTGATTCTACCGACACTCACTCGTCCGGGGCTGATCGACAATGCGACCTCGGCAACAGCCGAAGCGACCTTGAACTACAACCTGTACGACATGGTTGCCGGGAAGCGAATCGCGCTCGATGAGAACTTCGCCTTCCGGGGCTTCGCCGGGTTCCGATTCGCGCAGATCAATCAGCAGTTCAACACCCTGTACAACGGGTTGGATGCTCAACTCGCGGCCGTGAATATTCGGTCGCGGTTCAATGGGTTCGGGCCGTTGATCGGTGGTGAGGCGATCCTCAGCGGCTGGCATCGATTCCACGGATACGCCCGGGCATCGGGTGGCCTCATCGCGGGGCGATCCCTGAATCCGATTGTTGAAACCAACAATTCCGGAGCCACCAGTTATGTCAACACGCAGAACGATGTGCGGAAGGTGGTTCCAGTCGCGAGCATTGCCATCGGTGGCGGCTGGCAATTCCGGACCGTCTCGATTCGTGCCGGGTACGAAGTGACCCAGTGGTTCGGTCTCTCGGAACCGGCCCGGTTTGTCGATGACGTGGGTCAGGGGAAGATCAGCACCCGCCCATCGAACCTTTCGCTCGAAGGCTTCTTTATTCAGTTCGGGCTCACTTTCTGATGTGATACCGGCTTCGCGGAAGCGGCCGCTCCTTGATCGGGGGCGGCCGCTTCCGCGCGCTCGAGTCCCGCGCTGCGATTCGGTTGAAGTTCCTCACTCCCATCTCTGGCGAGTTCTGGGTACAATCCCCATATCGCCTCTAAAGGACATCGGCGTCCGGATCCGCAAACACGGATGTGTCGGGCCACGCATTGGAGCCATCGCCACATGGCAGAGTTGGAAGCACTTGCTGAGATCAAGGCGGCGACCGGTGGCAATACCGTTGCGCCCGGTCAGTACACCTGGCGTTACCCGCTTCCGGAAAACAAGCTGTTGCGTTTGGGGAGTGATGCGGCCAAGTGCGACTGGGTTGTCCCCGAAGATAAGATGATCTCGCGGTTTCATGCCACCATCGAGTGGAACGGAACCACACTCACAGTTCTCCGGCGACCCATCACGCCCGACTTCCCAAGACCGCCCCAGAATCACATCTGGTTTCGGAACAATGCCGTTGAGAAGTGCGACGTGCGCCCTGGCGAGTGGTTCGTCATTGGGCAGACACGATTCGCGCTCCGTGGCGACCAGGATGCAGCGCCGCCAAGCCCCGTTGATGCCACGATGGTGCAACAACGTGCGGAGTACACACGCGCCGAGCTTGAGAGCCTGAACTTCGCAGACCCGGTGACAATCCTCAAGGCGATGGAGCAGATCCCGAACATCCTGAAGATGGTGGTCAACGAACCCGGGCTGTTCCGACAGATGCTAAAGATCGCCCTCATGGGTCTACCGAAAGCAGATGCGGTGGCAGTGGTTCGGATTCCGCCCGATAGCGGGCCGAACGATTTGCGGGTTGCCGTTGTGGAGCAAAACGTCCGTGGCGCTCAATCCGCGATGTCGGGTGAGTTTGTTCCTTCCCGCAAGCTCGTGCGACAGGCGTTCCGCGAGCGCAAGAGCACGCTCCATATCTGGTCCACAAACCCCGAGGACATCGATCCTGGAGCCGGGAACGATCACACGCTCACACTTGGGGCGATGTTCCAGAGCGGGGCAACCCCGTGGGCCGTTTGCACGCCGTTCCAGGATGGTTCACCATACGCTCTGTACATCAGCGGGCGATCACGGCCCGACGCGGGAGCCAGCAGCAAGATCGAATCCAAGTCGCTGACCGATTACCAGAAGTTTGGCGAAGTGCTCGTGGGGTTGATCGAGACGACCCGTCGCACGTTGAAGGTGGTTCGCCAGAATCAGCTACTCCAGGGGGCGTGGCCAACATCGCTGCGGAAATATCTCGAAGACCCGGACAAGATGGAGGTGATGCTCCGACCCAAGGAGACCAACGTCACCGTACTGTTCTGCGACTTGCGGAACTACTCCGGCTACGCCGAGGAACACGGTTCCGACCTCATGGCAGCCCAGCGCGATATTCAGTTCGCGCTCGACACCATGAGCGGTGGCGTGACGCAGAAGGGCGGAATCGTCGCCGGGTTCCGTGGCGATGCCGTCCTGGGGTTCTGGGGTTGGCCCGATGGTGCCGACAGCCAGGTCGAATCCGCCATGTCGGCAGCGCTCCTGATCCGCGAACGGCTCACGGGGTCGATGTTCCAGAAGCGTTGCGGTCTTGGTGTCACACACGGGCGAGCAATCGCGGGGCGGCTTGGCGCTCACGACCTGGGCGTTGTCGATCTCTACGGGCCAGTTGTGAACCTCGCGTTCCGGCTGGAGGAGATGACCAAGGCGTTCGGGGTTGGCATCGTCCTCAACGACACCGTGGCGAATCAGATTACTGAGAAAGATCCTAGCGGCCGGATGTGGCGAACCCGCATTCTCGGGCTGGTTCGTCCGCGTGGGATGAAGGTGCCGCTGCGGGCCTACGAGCTTTCACCGACAACGGGAACGACATGGCTGACGGGCGAGTGGTATCAGTCGCAACTCATGCAGTGGAACGAGGCAGTCGAGTGGTTTATTGCCGGAGAATGGGGATCCGCCCGCGAACGGCTCGGTGATCTGTTCGAGAGTGACCCTGTGGCGCAGTGCATCATCCGGCACATGGACCGGACCCGCGGCAAGCCACCGCCCGACTGGGATGGCGCGTTCCTCCCAACACCGCCTCCAGCGTGATTGACTTGGCGGGAGGAACTGAAGATGCCGCGAGTGTACCCGTTGCAACGGGTACGCATTGCGGTAATGCTAGTCTTTCGATCCCATCCTTTTACTCCACGACGGACTCGGCATGAACGCGGTCAAGGGTTCTTCCTCGAAGAGTGGTACTTCGCGTTGCCGCTCGTCGTCATGTCCCTTGTCTCGGCGGCGCTCGTCATCTGGCGCATACTGCTGAACAAGTCCGCCAACACCGACATGGACGATTTCCTGCCGGTGTTCCAGCAGACCCTTCGCAAGAATGGCATCAAGGGTGCCGTCGCGTTGTGCAAGGAAGAGAAGGGGCTGATCCCGAATCGCCTGTTCATCGCGGGGCTGGAAGCAGCCGATCAGGGTGCGGCGGCGATGCGGCGAAGCATGGCGAACGAGGCAGAACTGGAGATCGTGCCGCGACTCCACTTCTTGCTCGCACCGATCCTCGCCATCGCCAAGATCGCCACCATGGTCGGGCTGTTCTTCACCGTCATCTCCATGATTCAGACCTTTGACGCGATCGGTCAGCAGACGAAGCAAGGGAACGTGAAAGGGGTGGCGGGCGGTGCCGACAAGATCGGTCTCGCACTGTTCGCGACGGCACTTGGATTGTTCACCGCGATCCCGCTCGTCTTCGGGCACGTGCTCTTCAAGGACTGGATTGCAAACTTCGAGATCCGCATCAAGTCCGCGAGCCACAAGCTCATCACGCTTGTCACCAACTTCAAGAAAGACCCGAAGCTCCTCGACCAGATTGAAGAATTAGAGTCGGACGACGACGACGGTGACAGTCGGAAGAAGCGAACAAAGGGGGCACGTCGTGGCTAAGCCTCCCAAGGCGTTCGACGTGTGGTTCGTTACCGCGAATACGGTGTACAAGGGTGTTCCCTATCACGTGGTCGCGGACTGGACGCAACAAGGGCGGCTCGGGCCAAGCGACATGGTTCGGCCAGCGGGGACGGAGATTGAATGGGCGAAGGTTGAGGAGCAGGACGGGCTAACCGACTACCTACCCCAACCGAGCGAGGCGCGAGCCGTGCCCGCCTCACTGGCCGCTGTCGGTCTGGAGGTCGCGAGTGCGGAGCACGCAGCACTCGCGGGGGAACCGGTCGAGTTGCCCGAGCCAGAACCACTACCGGGGAAGTCGCGGATTGAGGACGACGACGAAGTGGACATGATTCCGCTGATCGACATCAGCATGGTGCTGCTGGTCTTCTTCATCATCATCCGGGCCGCTGGGGCACTGGCACCGGTGGACGTTCCCGAGATGAAGTACGCGGGTGAACTGAGCAACGACCCGAACGCCATCACGATCAACATCGACAAGGCCGACGAGTTCACCGTCATCTATTCCGTGCGGAAGGGGCAATCGCCACCGCGCGCGGAGCACGATCGCCTGCCGACCCCCGAAGCCGCCATTGCCGCTCTCGACGCGCTGCTCGTGGAAGCGCAGGAACCGCCCGAGGTTCGCATCGCGTGTCGGAAGGACTTACCGAATGACCGCGTGACGGAAATTCAGCTCGAACTCGAACCACGGTACAGCAAGAAGCACACGATCAATTCCTACGTCGCAACCGTGATCGAGGCACCCAAGAAATGAGTGCGTGGCTCGTTCGACAGCAAGGCTCCCCGGCAGCGGTCAGCGTTCCCAGCGCTGCCTCGGTCGTTGAGGGATTGCGTGACGGAAACTGGCTCGCGACCGACGAGGTTCGAGGCCCCACCGACACGACGTGGCGATCGATCGAGACCCACCCTACCTTCAGGGAAGTCGCGGAGGAAGTCGAACCGCCGCGTGCCCACTCCGGCAGCGACGATCACCTCGACATGAACCCGCTGATCGACGTCTGCCTCGTGCTGCTGATCTTCTTCATCCTCACGATTACCTACGCTTCACTGGAGCGCGCCATTGATGTGCCGCCGGTGAACCCTGACGAAAAAGGCCCCACGAACAAGGTTCAACTGAAGGACATCCGCGACAAGGTATTCGTGGTGATGGCGAACATGGATGGCGAGCGTGTCGTGGTGAAGATCGAGCAAAAGGAAGTGTCGCTCGATCAGGTCTTGACCGAGATGAAGAAGGTGATCGACACGACCGGTCGTCGGGAGATGGTCCTGGATGTGGACAAGGATGTGCCGTGGGGCGTTGTGACTGCGATCCTCGACGCCGCCAAGGGCAACGGCCTCCACAACATCATCAAGAACAAGCGGAAGTGAACCCTGAGCGGTGGGCGGACTCCCCTCGCTGCGTCAACGCTTCACTTTCTGCTCATCGACGATCACTTCTGCGGCGCCGCCGCGAACCGTTACCTTGAAGACCGTTTCCTCGATGTCCTCGGCCCGGCGGTTGCGGTAACTCGTCTCCATCTTGGAAAGCCTCGCCTCTTCTTCCTTCGAGAAGACCGCGCAGAACGTGCGGGAACGGATATCCAACCCCAGCGCTCCGAGCACGCTGTTGACCGCTTCCGTGCGTGAATCCACGAACTTCAGTTGATCGCCGAATAGCGCCGGATCAACGGTCTTCTGGTCGGTGGGGTTATCGAGATCCTTGATGTGGATGCACTTGTCTGTCCCCGGGATGGGGATGAGCAGTTCCGCTTTCATGGCCTTCAACTGGTCGAGGTAATCGCGGCCGCTCGTCACCTTGAACCGCAAGGTCCAGCGCATGTTTCGGCCGAGCGTCGAGTTCGATCCCGTGCCGCCGGGGCCAGCTCCCTTGGAGCCATCGAACCCTTTCCCCTTCTCATTCCCCGCACCGCGTTGTGCACCGAGCAACTTATCGCGGATGGCCTTGTCCAGCCCGGCGTAGGCCGCTGCATTCGCGCTGCTAACGGGAAGATTCCCGGTGGGGTCGATGAGCTTGATCGTCTTCTGGATGTCTTCCTGGATCTGTGGCAACTTGCTCGGATCAGCGAGTGATTCGACCGCTGCCGTCGCCGGGTCCGCGTTTAGCTTCTCGATGAGTGGATCATCTATTCCGCCCGATCCGGCAGAGCCATCGCCCATGTCGTCCATGCCGCCGACCGCCATCGTCTTGACGCCCACGGGGGACTTATCTTCCCCCTTGCCCATCAGAACGAGGATCAGGTATGCCAGCCCGGCCGCGATGAGAACGTGCATCAGCAGCGACCCAACGACCGAAAGCGGGAACTCGAGTCGCTTGTTGTACTTCTCCTCGAAGCTCTCCGAGGGTGGCCCCTCGACACGCCGATCCTTCGCGGGCTTGGGATCTGCTTTCGGCGATGGAGAAGCGGGTTCGGCCATGGTAACACCTCTCGAGCAGTTCACGTGATAATCCAACGTACCCGAGAATTGGGCGATTGGAAACCGGAATGCCACTTACGACTGCGTGAGACCTGTCCCGCGATCCTCACAATCCAGCGCTTTTTCCAACGAGAACTCTCGGGTATGATCGCCAGACCAGGTTTACACTCTCCCTCAAGATGTGGGCCATCATGAAACTTGGCCTGTTCTCAATTAGCTATGGCGGGCTTTGGAATCAGGCCACGCTTGATCCGAAGTCGTTTGTTCGCCATGCCGCGAGCATGGGGTTCGATTCGATCATGCTCGCGGGGAAGCGGCCCCATCTTTCGCCGCTCGATTACGACCCTCCCGCGATCGCATCACTCAACGATGCTTTGGCGGCCGCCAAAATGAAGTGCGACGTAGTTGCGGCTTACACGGATCTGCGGCCGGCGGTCGCCCAGGAAGTTCCGTTCCTTGAGATGCAAATCGCATATGTGGAATCGCTGTGTCGCATCGGTGCGGCGCTGGGTGCAACGATTGTGCGGGTTTTTACGGCATACGAAACGCCCGGGCAAAGCCCGCACGCGAACTGGCAGCGGGTTGTCGGTGTGCTTCGCGAGATGTGCGACCGAGCCGCGAGCCATCAAATCACCGTCGCGATTCAGAATCACCACGACGTTGCGCTGCACACGGCCGCGTTGTTGGAACTCTTGAACGACGTGGATCGTCAGAACTGTAAGCTGGGGTTCGATGCGTGGTCGCCCGCGCTGCGTGGGGAGGATCTGTACGAGGCTGCTAAACTCGCCGCTCCCCATACCGCGATCACGACGAATGCCGATTACATCCGGATGCCTCGTTACCGCTACCGTCCCGAACTGGTCAACTACGAAACTGATGGTCCAGAGTTGGTGCGGGCCGTTCCTTTCGGATCGGGGTTTATAGATTATCGAGCATTCTTCCGAGGTCTGCGTGAAGGCGGTTTCGACGGACTGGCGACATATGAAATGTGTTCGCCAATCCGCGGCGGCGGCTCACTCGAGAACCTCGACAACTACGCCCGCACGTATCTCCGCTGGATGCGAGAAGAAGTCCTGAAGTGATCGACGGCCACGCACCCTTACCCAACACCCTGGAGTCACGCCTTCCCGTTCGCCCTCCATACCTGCTGAGAACTTGAAGATCTTCCCACTCTCCCGGAGAAGTCGTCATGTCAAGGCCCGCCCCCGAACCGGTGGACCCCTTGAGCGTTCCTGAACTCGCTCTCGCTGTCATTGCTGCAGATCGCTTTCCGAATCTCTCCACGATGGATGGCGACCAACCCCGCGTGCGCCCCGTGTCGCCCGTTCGCACCGATCGATTCACGGTCTACGTCGCGAATCTGCGCATGTACCACAAGACGGCTGAGATTGCCGCGAACCCAAAAGTCGAGTTGTGCTACCTCGACAGCAAGCACGATCAGGTCCGCATCACCGGGGCCGCGGAAATCGTGACCGAGCAACCGGTGTTGCAAGAAATCTGGGACACGAATCCGCTCCTGCGGCAATACCTCGGCCACATCGACAATCCCTCGCTGATCGTCTACCGCGTTAAACCCGAACGCGTGCGATTCATGCGCGAATGGGCACTTGAGTATCACGAAGTCCCACCCGAAGAGATCGCATGAGGAATTCCACCAGTTTTAGTTGACAAATGTTCACTTATACCGCATAACAGTTCCAGGGTGATTCCGCGTTTCCTCAATCCGGTCGCATGGTTGCCGATTGGGTGAATGCCCGTACCGTATTGTGCAAACGCCATGCGAGAATCACCCATGAAACCGATGCCTACCCGTCTTCACGTCGAGTCACTGGAACTTCGCGACACACCGGCCACATTCGTCGTGACGACCACTGCAGACGCCGGGAACGGTTCGCTTCGTGATGCTATCACCAGGGCCAACTCGTTCCCCGGTGACGACACAATCGCCTTTGCGATTCCGACCACCGATGCCGGCTTCATTGATGGGAACGGCAATGGGAAGTTCGACGCTGGCGATTACTGGTCGATCTCGCCTGCATCGGCACTTCCCGCAATGACAGGGGTCGTCGTGGTCGACGGCTGGTCTCAGACCGGACCTACCGACAACAACCGGCCTGTCATCGAGTTGAATGGCACAAATGCGGGCGCTGCCACGGATGGGCTGGCAATCACCGAACAGGTCGGGAGCCGGATTCGGGGGCTGGCGATCAACCGCTTCACAGGAAACGGAATCACCATCACGGGCGGCGGGCAACACCGTTTGCTCGGCAACTTCATCGGGACCGATGTGAGCGGTACTCAGGCTCGCCCGAATGTCGGCACAGGAGTGCTGATCACAGGGAGCCAGCAGAACGTGATTGGTGGCACCATTGCGAAGCAACGCAACCTGATCTCGGGGAACTCGGTTCAGGGGTTGCACTTCACCAATTCCGTCGGCAACCAGATCGTGGGGAACCTCATCGGCACGAACCTCGCTGGCAACACTGCGATTCCAAACGGGCTGGAGATCGACACGGGAGATGGGATCCGCATCGAAGGTGGCGGATTCAACGTGATTGGGGGATCGACTACGGCGGAACGAAACGTCATCTCCGGGAACTTCGACGATGGTATGGACATCCGGGATGGTTCGGTCGGGAATGTCGTGAAGGGGAACTATGTTGGCATCAAACTCGGGGGCCGCAGCACTCTCGGAAATGGTGACGACGGCGTCTCGATTCGCAATTCGAGTTTCAACCTTGTTGGCAGCATCGTGACGGGCGAAGCGAACGTTCTCAGCGGCAACGGCTACAACGGCGTATTCCTGTACGGCGACGCGCACGACAACGTGATTCAGGGGAACTTCATCGGCACCAACTCGAAGGGCGACCATCTTGGCAACAGCACCGTCGTCGACTTCGCGGATGGAATTTTCCTTGGCCAGTTAGATGCGCCCATCGGGCCAAGCCGGAACGTGATCGATCGAAATACGATTGCGTTCAATCTCGATTCGGCAATCAGTGTCGATATCAGCGATACCGCGAACACGGTTGGCAACACCTTCACGCAAAACGCGATCTACGGCAACGCCCACATCGCGATCGACTTTGCCTCGAAGGGAACCACAACGCCGAACGACCCGAGCGACCCTGACCTCGGCCCGAACCGGCTGCAGAACTTCCCTGTGCTGCAACCATCTACCGCGAACCCGGACGGCACCCAGACGGTCACTGGCACGCTGAACAGCACACCAAATTCAACCTTCCGCATTGAGTTCTTTGCCAGCGGTTCGGCCGGCTCGGGTAAGAAATTCCTTGGCGCAGTTGAAGTGACGACACCAGCGGATGGAACCTCGCCGCAGTTCCAACTCAGGTTCGCGAAGCAACCACCCGCGATGCGGTTCATCACGGCAACCGCGACGGACCTCGCAACCGGCGACACTTCGCAATTTTCAGTAGCCGTGAGCTGACCGGCTCGCGAGATGTGTCGGTCGTATCATGTGCAGGATGATCGACACAAACATCCAGCTTCCCATTGCGTTCGACATGGTGGCGACGTTCGTCTCGGGAGTCGCCGGGGCACTGGCAGCAGTGCGCCGCCGGTACGATTATGTCGGGGTCTTCGCGCTGGCATTTGTGACCGGGCTCGGGGGCGCTCTCCTCCGCGACGGCATCTTCCTTCAGAGCGGGCCGCCTGCCGTGGTGCGCGACAGTCGCATTCTCATGGCCGTGCTCGCGGCAACTGTGGTTGGGGTGGGAATCAACCAACTAGGGCGGCGACTTTCAGTGGTGGTGTTGGTCTTCGATTCCATCGGCCTGGCGGTGTATGCCGTTGTCGGTGCGGATCGTTCACAAGTAGCCGGGCTGAGTACCCTCGGCGCGATTCTGGTCGGAGCGGTGAACGCCGTGGGTGGAGGGTTGTTGCGAGACGTGCTGATCCGCGAAGAACCCGTGATCTTCAAACCGGGGCAACTCTATGGATTGGCGGCAATCATGACCTCGGCGCTCTTTGTGAGTCTGACGGCTTGTTTTGACGGAAAGGAGGAGCTTGCCGCGATTGTCGCCGCGAGCGCGGGGATATCCCTCCGGTTGCTGGCTGTGCGATACGACTGGAAGACTCGCCCACTGTACTGGAAGGACTGGAAACAGCACCGCGGTTCGGTCGGCTAAGTTGGTTTGTGAAGTGGCGTTTATGTCGCTTTTCCGGGATGTGGGGGTATAATTGTGAAAATTCCCCCAGATGAAAAGGCCCAGGCCCAGGGCATGAGTGACACGACCAAGATTTTGCGCGTACAAGGTTCTCCTGGCACTACACCAGATCACGGTAGCCAGGTCGATCCGCTCGTACCCCTCACGTCCTCAACTTCTGGGGCATCCTCTGACCTGTTCCACACGATTCCAAGCGGTCCGATCGTCCTCCATGCGACCGCGCCACCACCCCTTCATTTCCCGGGATACGACATCCTGGGTGAGATGGGCCGGGGGGGTATGGGCGTCGTGTATCGCGCGAAACAACGCAGCCTGAACCGAATGGTTGCGCTGAAGGTCATCATCGCCGGCCCACATGCAAGCGGCGAAGACAAAGCCCGCTTTCGGTTGGAAGCCGAAGCGGGTGCCAGGCTGCGGCATCCGAACATCGTGCAGGTTTACGATATCGGTGAACACGCCGGGTTTTCGTACATCGCACTGGAGTTGGTCGAGGGCGGCACACTGCGTCGCTGGCAAGGCGAGAAACCCATTGCACCACGGTTGGCGGTTCAACTCGCCATCGCGATTGGTCGGGGAATTCTCCATGCCCACGAAAATGGGATCATCCACAGAGATTTGAAACCCGCAAACATCCTCCTTGGGACGGAAGAAAGCCTTCTCGGAGTCACGGACTGCCAGCCTGAGCCAGAGCTCTCCGCTACGAATCAAGACGGGCCGCCGCCCATTTCGCTGGTGCCCAAAGTGACGGACTTCGGTCTTGCCAAGGCGATCGAGGGCGGAGCCGACCTCACAGTTCCCGGGATGGCTTGCGGAACACCAAACTACATGGCTCCCGAACAAGTCAAGGGAAGTCGACGTGTCGGCCCAGGGGTTGATGTGTATGGCCTGGGAGCAGTTCTCTATGAACTGCTGACCGGCGTTCCGCCATTCGTGGGATCGGATGCGGCCGAGGTCATGGAAAAGATCCTCCGGGTCGATCCGCCTTCGGTCCGAAAGCATGTGCCAACCCTGTCCAAGGATTTGGCAGTCCTGGTGGCGAAGTGCCTGGAGAAAGACCCCGCTCGACGTTACCTCACGATCCGTGAACTGCTCGATGAACTGGGGCGGTATCTCGCGGGGTTGCCGATCCATGCACGTCCGGTGGGAACGTTCGAGAAATCCTGGCGCTGGGTACGAAGAAACCCCGTCCCAGCGTTATTCCTGGCACTTTCCGCCTGTGGTTGTTTGCTGACGAGCGGCCTCGCTGTCGCGCTCGCACACTCGGTGTCGGTCGAGCATTCAGCACGCGAAGATGCCGAACGCGCCCATTCGGATGCGACGACACTTCGGACTGCCGCAGAACTTGCGCGTGACCAACTTGGCGCCGCGCTTGCCGCTGCTCAGATCCAGAAAACCGCAGCCGAGACGGAACGGACACGAGCGGAAGACGCACGCAAGCGAGCGGAAGACAACCTCCAGATTGCCCGACAGGTGATTCGAACGACGCTCTACGAATTTTCGCGAGATACGAGGTTCGAGGGTCCAGAGTTCCGCGAGTATCGCAGCAAGTTGATTGCGTCGTTACGCCGGTTCCGCGATGAAGTCAGTGTTCAGGCCATGGAAGCAGGAGGTGAGTCCGACTGGCTCGACGATCTCGCCGATGTCTCGCACTGGCTTGGGTTCCTGGAATTTTTGAACGAGAACCACGCTCAATCGGCGATCGACTATCGCGACGCGGCAGACGCAGCTCGGAAGTGGGCTACGACAGTACCAGACGACCCTGATCCGCAATGGAAGCTCACGGATTCCCTGGTGAACGAGGGGAACGCACTCTTTAACTTGAACAGGCTCGCTGAAGCGGAGATCGCCTACCGGGAAGCCGTGGAAGTAATTGACCGGGTCATCCGATTCCGACCGATCGAGAAGTATCGAAGGACCGCTGTCGTCGCCCATTGTCAGCTTGCTCAAGTGCTTCGGTACACCGGGAGCGTCGTGGAAGAGTTGCATCAATCGCACGTGGGAATTCGACAGGCGAGGATTTTGTTGCTCGTGAGGTCTCCCGAGAATACGCGTCTTCTCACGAGCGCAAAACTGAGCCTTTCGATTGCCATGTTTCGGCTTGGTCGCGAGATTGTCCCGCTTCTGCGCGTTCGTGAATGTCGGCCGCCAATCGAGTTTGAGCTGGACCCGCCGGGCTGATTGCTCCCATGCATTTCGTGCTATCTCGTTGCCATTTGTACTCGGTGAGATTAACCTGTCGCTCGCCGACACGCCGGCGTTCCTCGCGTCGGTATTGATTGACCCTCGGGAGATTCCCCCCATGCGATTGCTGAAGATTTTGTCGCTCGCCGTCTTATTCGGCGGGTTCTCAGTCAGCGCGGCTCGCGCTGATGTCAAGCCACACCCGATCTTCTCGGACAACATGGTTCTCCAACAGGGAACCGAGATTGCGGTTTTCGGAATAGCCGCTCCGGGTGAAGCGGTCAGCGCCTCGATTGAACGAACTGCTGCGGACGAAGCCTCGGCGGCCGCCGCCAGCGCCACCGCTGATAAAGACGGGAAATGGTCTCTCAAACTCGGAAAGCAGAAAGCCGGCACAGGCTTCAAGGTGACCGTGAAAGGTAAGAACACCGTCGAGTTCAAGAACGTTGCCGTGGGAGAGGTCTGGGTCTGTTCCGGACAGTCGAACATGGAATGGTCCGTGAACTCGGGTGAAACGCCCGACATGGTGAAGGAGGGTGCCAAGAACCCGAACTTGCGGTTGTTCACCGTCAAGAAGCGAACTGCTCCGCACCCGATTGACAATCAAGACGATCTGGCCCACTTCACGAGCTGGGTTGAATCGGCACCTGAGACTGTGGGTGGGTTCTCGGCCGTTGCGTACCACTTCGGTCAGAAACTCCAGAAGGAACTCGGCGTGCCGGTGGGGTTGATCCATACCTCGTGGGGCGGCACCCCCGCTCAGGCCTGGGCCAGCCTTGAGGCGATGGATGCAGACCCGAGCCTGAAGCATTATGCCGATTCAGGCCGCGCCGCTGCCAAAGGTTACGATTCGTACGATCCGAAACTTGCGATGGCGAACTACGAGAAGGCACTGGAAAAGTGGAAGGTGGATGCCGCAAAGGCGAAGGCCGACGGCAAGCCAGAACCGAAGGCTCCTGCCAAGCCAGGCGCGACCGCTCCTGCACTTTCGCCGGGCACCCCTGGCGTCCTCTACAACGCAATGATCCACCCGCTGCTGGCATTCAAGGTTCGCGGCGCAATCTGGTATCAGGGAGAGTCGAACACCGGCAGAGCCTTCGAATACCGCACGTTGTTCCCGACCATGATTGAAGATTGGCGAAAGCGGTTCGCTTGCGACCTGCCGTTCATGCTCGTGCAACTCGCACCGTTCGGCAACGGTAACGCGAACGCCGTCACCTATGCGGAATTGCGGGACTCGCAGCTTTACACCACGAAGAAGTTGCCCAAGGTCGGCATGGCAGTGATCACCGATGTCGGCAACGAGACGGACATTCACCCGAAGCCCAAAGGACCAGTCGGCGAACGACTCGCCATCGCGGCTCTGGGGATTGAATATGGCAAGAAGATCGAGTTCAGTGGCCCGGTCTTCAAGGAAGCCAAGTTCGAGGGTTCCGCCGCAACGCTGACCTTCGAACACGTCGGGGGTGGACTTGTTGCCAAGGGCGAGGAACTGGTCGGGTTCACCGCTGCCGGTGCTGATGGTGTCTTCGTTCCCGCCAAGGCGACGATCAAGGGCGACAGCATCGTTGTGACGAGCGACAAGGTTGAGAAGATCACAGCCGTTCGCTACGGCTGGGTCAACTTCGCGAAACCGACGCTCAACTTGTTCAACAAGGACGGTCTGCCAGCAAGTCCGTTCCGCACCGACGATACTCCTTACACGACCGCCCCGAAGAAGTGATCCGAGAGAAGCAGCGGGGTTCACCGATCCGCTGCTTCCTCATTCACCTGAGGGAATCGCATCCGGAATGTCGTACCACGGAGTGGGGTGGAGTCGATCTCCAACTTCGCTCCGTGGTGTTCCAGAACCACTGCGACGAACGAGAGGCCCAGCCCCATCCCGGCGCTGTATCCTTCATACAACGCGTTATCCCGCTTTGTCGTGAAGTGCGTTTTCAGGCAGTTCTCCCGCACGTCTTCAGTCATGCCGATTCCGTTATCGCTCACCTCGAGCACGACGAACTTGCCATCGAGGCGAACGCTGAGCGCGACATCGCCCTTCCATGCTGCGGCATCGAGCAACTTCTGGCGTCGAGTCACAGGATTCGGTTCGCGCTTTGCTTCGTCACGGAGATGGTTTCGCATCTCGAATGTGGCATCTCGGGCATTGAAGACGAGGTTCTCGATCGCTTGCTGGAGGTGGGAATGATCTCCGCGGACCCACAGTGATGACTCTGGTACGGTTGACGTGATCGCGATCTTCCACTTGTCTCGACCCATCTCGGCCCAGGTTTGTTGCGACTCCCGGATAAGGGCTGTGAGATCGACCTGGGTGATCTCCGCATTTGCGGGATCGCGACGCACGGTTCTGAGGATCTGCTGGAGGCGTTCTGTCACCGTGCCGAGTGTATTCTTGACTTCCTGGAGCATTCCTTGCTGCTCCCTGTCGGTCCCATTTGCATCGATGCACCGACTCAATAGGTCATTCGGCCGGACGAGCAAATTCTTGATGTTGTGCGCATAGCTGCCGGCCATGATCCCGATGCTCGCATACAGTTGCGACTTGAGTTCTAGCGCCGCCTTCTCGGCTTCCGAGGCGCGGCTTTCAAGACGCGCGGCATCGAGCTGTTGTTCGAGGATTTTTCGTGTCAGTTCTTCAGTCGCGTGTTCGGCGGCCTGCTGCTTCACCTGGGTTTCAAGTAGTTCCTGTTCCGCGAGTTGGTGCGCGACCTGCGCCTGGAGTAGCTCCAGTTCGCGTTGCTCGCTCGCGTGCGCTGAGCGCATTCGTGCCAGCTCACGGGCACGCTCTTTTCGGAGAAATCGGACCACGAGCCAGCCGACAAACATCGTGGTGGGAACCAAAACTGCGGCGGTGATGACCTGCCAGAATCGGAAGTCGTCCTGCTGCTTCTGCATCTGGTGATAGGTGTGAAGTCGATACTCGAGACGGATGACGGCGGTGGCGTCGGCGCGGCCAAGCGGTGGTTGGAAGCTCAATGTGTGCAACTGAGCACGTGCGTGTCCACCGGGTTTGGGTTTGGGCGATGCCCAGACGACGGAACTCGCATCCCGCCCCGGAGGAGCAGGCACGCCGCTGTAATCGACCTCCAGCTTGTAGACCTCGGGGAAGAGCGGCAGTTGCGACGAATAAACCCGCGGCGGATCGGTCATCGCTCGAATCTGTTCCGCGAGTTCGTCTCGTTTGTTTTTCAGTCGGATGGCATGGTCGGGTCCGGGTGATTCATCGAGTAGCAACTCGACATGTTCGCGAGTCAACTCCGCGAGAGTCTTGCGGAAGATGCGCGTGTTGTCGATCCACTCGCGCATATCAGCTCGATCGGATTCCTCGCTCCACCATGCCCGAGCGTAGAGCAACCAGGCCAGAAGGCCCGCCATGATCAGCCACAGGATGATCAACGGCAATAGCCGGACAAAGTAGGGCCAGAAGGGCAGAGGAGCCGGGAGTGGCGACGCAGGTTCTGGAGCGGAAGTAGTCATTCCTGGCTCCCCCCGTCTGCGCGACTCAATGGTCTTGAGTGGACCCGAATCCAGCCGCTGTTGCCTGAAACTCGTGCGTAAACTTCAAGTACTCCATCAGGGTTCGACTTACCTTGCATGGGCGTGATTGAAAACCCAGGGCGAAGAACAACAACATGCTCCCCCGTTCCACTGAGCCGGTCGCCAGTGGATGCGAAGAATGCCGGAGTGAGGTTCCGAAGGCGATTGTTCAACATGTCCGAACTCCCCACAATCGCTGGATCGCCATTCGGGAACGCCGCGGATGTGACCACTCGTGTCAGACGCGTGTAAAGGCGAATATCCTCCGTACTGGACCGCATCAATCCCGCCCCGGGGGCAGATAATTCATAACCCAAGGGAGGTGGCGATGGTGAACCGGGAGCATCCCATCCGAAGGGATCGGCATGAGTAAACAAGACGAGCGGGATCGCGATCGAACGTGTGGGCCACGCAAACTCGCGATCTCTGAAGAACGTGTTCACCCCCATGCCGTCGCCCGTCAACGCGACGAGTTGCCGACCCGCTGAGGGATCTCCCTGAACGAGCGTCCGGAGAGTACGACGTGCGGGAGCGGACACGGTGGGAATCACCAGAACCGAGCGCATCCCCGGCGGCGGAAGATTCGCGAGTATGTGCTCCGCGACCTGAGCCTCAGCGGGATTCGGTCGAGTGTAACGTCCGGTGCTGAATGGGACAGAATGGGTAGTCATTGCTAACTGAGGTAGGTAGGCCAAAGCTCCTGCCCGGTGTTGCAACGATTCGCGAAACTTAAAACTCAAGTCCGTGGAATAGGGGTCGTCTCGCCATTCAATCGCATATGCAGGGATCGATTCGGTTGGTGGGAACGAGTTTGCCGCGAGAGTGGCAATTCCGACCCACGCACTCGCGACGGACGTACCCACCGCTCGCAAGCCCGGCCAGACGATTGGACCGGGTCGCAGAGTCGGATCTGAAAACACGTAATCGGTAACGGAGTCCGCCATTTGCCGATTGGTGAAGCAGAATCGGAATGATCTGTCGTATACCGAGATGAGGTTTGGTCCCAGATCTCCGCGTGCGCCATCGACTTCATCTGGATCAACCTTGTCGGCTGTTGCCGTTGTGAGGAAGAGCAGGGGTCGGGCTGCAACCCAGTTTGCATCGCGCATCGCGTCGGCGAGCGTTCTCGCTCGGTCACTCGACCAGCCACCAAGGATGGCAAGTGGTGGCGGGTTATTCCTCGCGAGTGCATTCACCCAATCTTCCTGCGTGGTCGCGTCGGTCACTTTGTACCAGCGGATCCGGAGGGCACCTGCGAATCCCGTTCGTCGGATTACGAGTTCCGGCACAGCCGTGGTTTTGTCGGGGAACGCGCCAGAATCATCAATGGATAGACCGTCGGGGTCACCATCACCGGACATCTCGGCACGCTTCACGCCCCATACGAAATTTTGCCAGGTCTCGAATGCCGTGGGATTGTGGAGCCACGCGATCTCACGATCGCCCGAGGGTAATCGCCGAGGTCGGGCAGACATTTTCGTCGAACGGAGACCCGGAACGAATATGAGGGCCCCGCTCCCGAATACGCCCACGAGAACAATCAGAATCAACCACTTTCGCATACGAGGTTCGCGCTCCACGAATTGTGCGAGAAATCGAGGCGGCATCCAGCACTGCTATCATTCTTCAGTCTTTCTGACCGGAATGGTAGCCCAGGCTACGCAGACAAGAGCACGTGTTTTTTGCGAAGCGTGTCAAGCCAGGAATTCAAGCCGCCGATCATTAGGGTGTCGCCAACAAGTGGATCGAACCCAGATCCAGCAAGAGCGACGTTTCCGACTGCCCAGTCCGTCCCCGGCGGTGAGGGCAGCGGAATCGGCTGGTGGGAAGTGGTCAGGCAGGATCGATCCGACAACCCCTTGTCGTGTATCCTGGGCTGGCCGACTCCGGTCGATCGGGCGAGCGGCCCCCGACGCCGCTCGGTCCCGGAACTTCCCGGGGTTGAGGCAATGGCCCAACCCAGGTGCGGGAGGCAATGGCCTTCCACACCCAAGGGTTGTGGGGATTCCGTTCCCTGCAACCCTCGAATCCGACCGGCTCTGGCACGATTTACACCCCGTCGCACACCGTCGAGCATGACGCTCGCGGCGCGATCCGAAGTGACCCCAAAAATCCGGAGCCGGTCGGCCTTTCTCATTCGCCTTGACCACTTTCCGCTGGCCCATATCCCATCCATACCTCCTGACCCCACCATCCGCGCTCGCTACTGGCACGCGGCTAACCCCAGATCACCACACGATGAGCAACGCCATCATCCGCGCTCTGAAGGCCCGAGAAATCCTGGATAGCCGGGGGAACCCGACTGTCGAAGTCGAAGTTCAACTGGAATGCGGAACCGTCGGACGGGCAGCCGTTCCTAGTGGCGCGAGCACTGGAGCGCACGAGGCAGTCGAACTCCGGGACGGCGACAAAAAGCGGTATCTCGGCAAAGGTACGCAGACAGCAGTTCGGAATGTTCTGGACGCGATCGCACCGGCTGTTGCGGGCATGAGTGTTTACGAGCAGGCCGCACTCGATGCGAAAATGATTCAGGTCGATGGCACCGCGAACAAGGGCCGCCTCGGGGCAAACGCGATTCTCGGCGTCTCGATGGCTGCAGCACATGCCGCCGCGAACTCATTGGGTCTGCCACTGTATCGGTACGTCGGTGGCACAAATGCCCGCGTCCTCCCCGTTCCGCTCATGAATATCCTCAATGGCGGGAAGCACGCGGATAGCACCGTGGACTTCCAGGAATTCATGATTATGCCCATTGGGGCCAAGAGTTTCAGCGAGGCACTTCGCATGGGTGCTGAAGTGTTCCAAAGCCTGAAAAAGGTTCTGCACGACAAGGGACTGAACACGGCCGTCGGCGACGAGGGCGGCTTCGCCCCGAATATTCCCTCGGCCGACGATGCACTGGCCACCATCTCAATCGCAATTGAGAAAGCCGGATACAAGGTCGGAGATCAGATCGCATTCGCGATGGATGCTGCTTGCACGGAGTTGTTCGAGGAGGCGAAGCACAAGGGGAAAGAAGGCTACTGCTTCTTCAAGAGCGCCCCGGACAAGGTGATCTCGTCCGACGAGATGATCGATCTCTGGGCCAAGCTGAGTGCGAAATATCCGATTATTTCGATCGAAGATGGTTTGTCTGAAGACGACTGGGCCGGTTGGAAGAAGCTCACCGCCAAGCTCGGCGGAAAAGTGCAACTTGTTGGCGACGATCTGTTCGTCACCAACACGGAACGCCTGAAGCGAGGCATTACAGAGGGCTGCGCGAACAGCATCCTCGTGAAGGTGAATCAGATCGGCACCCTCACGGAAACCCTCGACGCCGTGGGCATGGCAATGCGGAATAAGTTCACCGCGATCATGAGCCATCGCAGCGGCGAGACAGAAGACGTGACCATCGCCGATTTGGCGGTCGCCACGAACTGCGGGCAGATCAAGACTGGCTCCGCGAGTCGGACGGACCGCATTGCGAAGTACAACCAATTGCTGCGAATCGAGGAACAACTCGGCTCGACCGCCGTCTATGGGGCAGAACTTCGCAAGTGAGTCTGACCCTGCCGTTCGGGGAGAACGGCCGCTCAACGGTTGACTGCCATGCCGACGTTCTTCAGCGACCCGCCGCAGCTTGTGTTCCTGATGCTCGCGGCGGCGTTTCTGGTTTCCGGTGCAGTGTGGTTCAACCGTCGAGATCGTGTCAGTCTGCGGGTGTTTGTCGGCGTCGCTGGAGTGCTCGCGATCCTCGTTCTGCTGGATCGCTTTTTTGACAGCCCGCGTGAGGAAGCGGTTCAGAGTGTCGTGTTGCTTGTCAAGGCGGCCGACACTCGCGATACGAATGGATTCGCTACGCGGATTGCCGATCAACTCGAATATCAGGGTGAGAGCGCTCCTGTCACAGTCACGCGGGAACAGATTCGCGTCGGTGGCTTCTGGAACATCCTTCGGCAACATGAGGTTCACGTAGCTGCCTGGGATTTCTCGCGGGACGATGTGCGAGAGATTGATGCGAACACCGTCGAGATCGGGTTCCTGGCGAAAGGTGAGGCGAAGACCGGGCACCAGGTGCCCATGTACTTCCGGGCCACCTTCTCCCGGCAGGCCGACGGTACCATGAAACTGAGCAAGCTCGCGACATTTGACCCGATGAAACGGCAGAACGAACGGAAGTCGATCCCCTTCTTCCCGTGAGCATTCGAAACTGGAACATGTTCAAACTCACGCTCCGTGTACCATCTTCCATTCCGCTGGAACTTGACGGTATCACACCCGACCGCGTCGCATCTCTGAGCGAGTTGGAGGTGGCAAGGTTGCCTGTTCTACACGGGAACCGCTCCGAACAGCTCGGTGAGTTCTTCGATGTCACCACTCGCACTCTGCCGAAGGCAGATCTTCAATTCGCTGGCGATACCGGGCACGTGAAGGGGATCGCAGCGCGAATGCGTGGAGGCTTCATCCATGTCGAGGGCAACGTCGGGATGCACGCCGGGGCACAGATGTCGGGTGGAACGCTGGTCGTCGGTGGTGGAGCAGGGGACTGGCTCGGTTCCGAGATGAGTGGCGGCACGATCGACGTTCGGCATTCAGCGGGGAATCAGGTCGGGGCGGCCTACCGCGGTTCACGGCGAGGCATGACTGGCGGCACCATCTTGATTCGCGGATCAGCGGGCGACGAACTCGGACTGCTCATGCGGCGTGGCACGATCGTGGTTCAGGGTGATTGTGGTGAGTTCGCGGGAGCGTCACTGATCGCGGGCACGATTGCGCTACTTGGGCAAATTGGTGGAAGGCTCGGTGCTGGAATGAAGCGCGGCACGATCATCACCAACCGCGAACCCGTGTTGCCACCTTCGTTCAAGTTCGCCTGTGAATACCGTCCGAGCATTCTTCACCTGCTTAAAGAGCAACTGGCATCAATTGGTGCAACTGGTTCGTTCGGAAGCGGGAGCGTTCGTTGCTACCGTGGGGATCTGCTGACTGGCGGTCGTGGCGAAGTTCTCGTCACTTCACACGGATCGTGACTATCGTGATCCGGCGAGGAATCCTGCAACAAACGCCGCGAAGACAATCACTGCGACGAACACGACGAGGATGGTGGTCTTCTTGGCATTCAACACAATGAACGCGTCGTTCTTCACCAGGTTTGACGGGTGAATCCCCATCCTCTGGGGCGCGGGCGGATGTGGAGGGTTCAGGTGAATTGGAGCAGGGTGATACAGTCCCTGGGCGAGTTCAACATTTCGAGCAAGCGATTGCGGTTCGACGGGCTGTGCTCGTTGAAAGTCCTTGGGGGAAGTGGGCCGAGAAGACGGGTTATCGCTAAGCAACTCGTCGATTTCATCCAGGTCTGCCTGCTCATTGAGGTCATCCTCCGTCGGAACGATGAGAAACGCGGCGCAATGTGGGCAGATGATCTCCGTGCCCGCTTTTCGCCTGGCGATTCCAAGGAGTTTCTTGCAATCTTGACATCGGAAGCGAATCGGCATCCCGCACCTCGGAAGAGGCCAACGTCGAGCGAGGTTTGGCGTTTGAACCAAGTATAGTCGCCTACTTCGAGAGATGCAGAAATTCCCGAGGCTTGATCCGCTGAGCAAGTCCGGGAACAATAAATGCGTTGCACTTATTTCGCGAGGCACCCCATGACCCCACGATGTCGTCCCCGTTTGAATGCGATGAGGACCGCTGCCGGTGGTTTGTTTGTAGGGCTCGCGGTCGCGTTCTCTGCTGGCGCTGCCGAAACCGTGATCCTCAAGGACGGCTTTGTCATTCAAGGCAACGTGAGAAAAGAAGTCACCTCGATCAATGATCCTGCTACTGGAAAAACCTTCCCGATTACCAAGGACACGGGTCTGGACTTGATTGACGAAGGTCCAAAGGTGTGGATCTTCAGCGCACACGCGAAGCAACTTGGTGAGGTGGGGAAGGATGTCAAGCTTCGGCCTGAATACAGGGCGTACACAATCAAGTCTGGGCCGAGGAAACGCAATGATCCACTCCCACCAGTCATGACAGCAAGAGACCGGGAAGCAGCGGAATTCAACGATAATTGGCGGCGCACAATCACAGTGAATGTTCCACTCGGATTCGACAAGATCGAACAGCAAATCACTTACCTCGACCCATACTACTGCTATCTCTGGTCGCCCACTCATATGTGGCGACTCACATACCGCACATCCGAGATGGACCCGCAGATGATCCGCCATCTGCTCTCCAAACACCCCGATTTGATCCAACAGCCCGGGAAGCCGGAAGCTGAGAAACAGATTGCGATCGCGAGGTTCATGCTGGAGGCGGGTTGGCTCAAGTATGCACGCGACGATCTGGAACTGATCAAGAAAACGTTCTCGGGCGGCCTCCCCAAAGACGTTCAAGAATCGCTCGATAAACTCGCCAAGGAACTTGATGTGGCGACTGCGGGATTGGTCGTGAAGGAGGCCGATTTCGCCCTGAACTCCGGCCGGTATCGATATGGAGCGGAACTGTTAGCAGCGTTCCCCGACAAAGTCGCCGAACCAAGGCAGACCCAGGACGCGACGAAACTGATGGCCGAATTGAAGTCTTCCCGGGAGCGCTACGAAACGGGTCGGCGGCTTCTCAGAACACTGCTCGACTCGGTCACCGGGAAAGGGAGAGCAAACCCATTCCTGGCGACGGGTGGCGGAACCGCGATGTTCGCGTTTCCTGCCAAGGAGTTGGTCGCTCCGACTTCCACATTGGTAGACGCGGCAGAAGATGTGTATGCCGAATTGCACCCCGACTCTGCACAGCGGATCGAGTTTTTCGTGAACCTCGCAAGCCAGGTGGAACGTGAGCTCATGCAAGGCCGGGACCCGAGCAAGCGACCCAATGAACTGCTCGCCACTGCAATCAGCGGTTGGGTGAAAGGGAAGAATGGCGCAACGCCCGACCCAGAGATTGCACTGCGATTGTGGAACGCACGCGAGACCGTGCTGAATTTCCAGCGTGCCGACACGATGAATGGTCAGGCAGCGGTTTTGGCTGCTTATAAGAAGAGTAACCCAATCAAGATCGACGAACTTGCTCAGGTGATCTCGCTGTTGCCGCCTTCGATGCCAGAAGACCTGATCTTCCGAACCGGCACGCCCGTTCTGGCAAAGGATGGATCCCCGACCGGAATCTACAAACGAAAGACCGGGCCCACCAACCTCGATGCGGCTGGCATTTCTTATTACGTCAAGCTCCCGCCAGAATATCACCACGGGCGAGCGTATCCCGTGCTCATCGCCCTGACAGATGCACGGATCGATCCGAGACAGATGCTTGCCTCCATCGGCGCTGAGGCGGATCGGCATGGCTATATCGTCCTCGCGCCAGAATGGGGCGGGGGGCAGTTCGGCAACGTGCAGTCATGGGAGTGGCAAGGAGCAGATCACGAGCACGTCACTGCGGTTCTTCGCGATGCCATCCTCCATTTCTGCGTGGATAACGACCGAGTGTTTTTGATGGGCGCGGCTGACGGTGGGAACATGGCGATGGACATCGGTGCTTCGCACCCGGACTTGTTCGCAGGGGTACTCGCAATGTCGCCGAACCCCAGGTGGCAGAACATGTTTGATTACTACTGGCACAACGCCCAGAAACTCCCGTTCTACGTCACCACTGGAGAAATGTCGGGAGCCTCGATTGTGAACCTCCGCCGCATCTATGAGAAGTGGACTCGCTACGGCTTCCCGGGCATCATGTCCGTCTACAAGGGCCGCGGAACCGAGTGGTTCTCGGCCGAAACTCCGATCATGTTCGACTGGATGAGCCGCAAAAAGCGTGTGAACGGCACCGCAGTGCTCCAACTCAACACCGAAGCGCGGTTCCGCTGGGCAACCATGCGATCGACTGATAACCGGTTCTACTGGCTGGGGGTCGACAAGATCTCGGATCGCAACTTGATCAGCAACTCAAGGGGAGGCGCGCACATTCCCGCCGAGATCGAAGGGGACATCGGCGGGAACAACGTCATCAACATTCACTCCCGTGGAGTGACGCGGCTGTCGCTGTACTTGAGCCAGGAGATGATCGACTGGACGAAGCCGGTTGGCGTGAACATCAACGGCTCGGCGGCTCGCGGGTGGAGGTCCCATGTTCTCGAACCCGATATCGACGTTCTGTTGAAGGATTACCGTGAGCGCGGAGATCGCCGGATGCTGTTCCTGCAACGTCTCGAGTTCGACGCGATACCGTGAGTTTTCTCGTTACCCGGCTGCCTTCTCGCCCCCTTCGCCAAACTCCGAGTTAAACCCTCGAAGATGTTCCGCGAGGACCGGCTTCAACTTCCCAACTGGGAGGTTGTCGCCGGTCACGAACCACAACTTCAGCACCTCGCTGCCATCGTCGCGGTCGCCTTCGATCGCCGACTCGCGGCCAATCCCTTCGAACCGCCCGAGGTTCATATGGCCCTTACGACCCACGAACCACACCTCCAGCGCGACTGATTCTTTTGACTTGATTCGACACCAGAACCGTGACGAACCAGCTGGTCGAATCGTGATGGCATCCCGCACATCCCACTTGAATTCCAGTGCCGGATCGAGTTCACGGAGCAGTTTCAGGAGCTTCGGGAGAAGCGTGCGATCCCATTTTACACCCTTGCCAAGCGGGAAGCCCTTGTCGCCAAGGTGCCATTTCTCGCCATCTTTCTTCCAGGGCATGTTCCCTTCAATCCCTGCGGTCGCGGTGGCGTCGCGACCCTGCATGATCTCAACGGCTCGCGACAGGAACTCCCGGAACGCGGGTGTGTCGATCTCCGATTTTTTGTGAACCACAATCGTGACTTGTTGGAAGCCAGGACCGGCGACGACCTCAACCCGATTACTGTCGCGTGAATACCCTTCGAGGCCGGGCGTATCGCTGAGGGGCTTCAGACCAAGTTTCGCTGTGAGTTGCTCCAGTTTGAATGGTCGCCCCGGAAGGCGGAACACCAGCTTGAAGTAAGCCTCGTGGCCCGTCATCACGTGAAGGAACCAGCCCTCTGACTTCTTGGCCAGCGGTATCTCGACAATACTGCGGTGGTTCCAGTTCGTATCGGAGAACGTGTCCAGCTTCTGGATCTCCTCGATCACCCAACTCAGTGCCTCGCCATCCCACTTGCAGGGCTTGCCAGTGGTCGTGACACGCTCCCGTGTGTGCCAGCCGGGGCCGTCTGCTTCCCAGGGAAGTTTCTGATCTTTGCCCACCTCGGCGATGTCCATGTCGCCTTCGCGCACTTTCATTGCGGCCATCGGGTCGAACGCCTCACGTTCAGCATGAGGACCTGCATCGAGTACACCTTTCAGGATGCGACCCGTATGAGTCATTGCTCCAGCATTGAACTGAGTCACGATCTCTTCCGGGGAACCGTGAGCGACGACCAGGCCGCCGCGAATACCCGCGTCCGGCCCCATGTCGATCACCCAGTCGGCTGTCTTGATGACGTCCAGGTTGTGTTCCACAACGACAACGGTATTCCCAAGATCGACAAGCCGGTGCAAAACAAGCAGCAGTTTTCTGATGTCGTCGAAATGCAACCCCGTGGTGGGTTCGTCCAGCAGATAGAGCGTCTTGCCGGTGCTCGGCCGTGCAAGTTCTGCGGCGAGTTTCACCCGCTGAGCCTCGCCCCCGGACATCGTGGGAGCGGGTTGTCCGAGCGCCATGTAACCCAGGCCGACATCATCGAGCGTTTGCAGGATCTGACGGATCTTCGGGATGTTCCCAAATAGTTCGAGGCCTTCGCCAATTCGCATGGTGAGCACATCGGCAATGCTCTTGCCATGGTATTTTACGGCGAGGGTTTCAGGGTTATAGCGCGTGCCGTTGCAGGTGTCGCACTCGACCCAGACATCGGGGAGGAAGTGCATCTCGATCTTCTTCTGCCCCATTCCTTCGCAAGCGTCGCAGCGGCCGCCTTTCTGATTGAAGCTGAACCGCCGCGGGTGGTAGCCGCGGACCTTGGACTCGGGCAGTCGGGCGTACACTTCGCGGATCAGATCGAACACGCCAGTGTAAGTCGCGGGGTTCGACGAGGGCGAATTCCCAAGGGGATCCTGATCCACCGCGATGATCTTGTCGAGATGCTCCAGGCCGCGAATGTCGTCGTGTGCCGCGCCGGGGGTCTGGGCGCGATTCAACTTCCGGGCGAGGGTGTTGTACAGCACTTCGTTGATGAGCGACGATTTGCCAGACCCACTGACGCCAGTTACCGCGACAAACGCCCCAAGCGGGATATCAACATCGACATTCTTCAGGTTGTGTTGTCGTGCTCCAATGATGGAGATTCGATTCGCCTGAATGCTACGTCGATTCGTGGGCACTGGAATCGCCATTTTGCCGCTGAGATACTTCCCCGTGAGGGACTTCGTGTCCTTGAGCACTTGTTTCGGTGTGCCGGCGGATGTGATCTCGCCACCGTGATCGCCAGCTCCAGGCCCGAAATCAAGAATGTAATCCGCTGCTCCAATCACTTCGCGGTCATGTTCCACGAGCACGAGCGTGTTCCCGAGATCGCGAAGTCGTTTGAGAGCCTGCAAGAGCCGTTCATTGTCGCGCGGATGGAGACCGATTGTCGGCTCATCGAGAACGTAGAGAACCCCGGTCAGGCCTGAGCCGATCTGGGAAGCAAGTCGGATGCGCTGGGCTTCACCGCCCGAGAGTGTTGGCCCCGGCCGTGCCAACGTCAGATAGTCCAGCCCGACATCGACCAGGAACTTCAAGCGATTCGTGATCTCGCGGATCACTTCGCCAGCGACCTGCTGCACGCTCTTGGTCGGAGTCAGAGTCTGGAACATCGTGAGCGTGTCGCCGAGGGGCTTGTCACAGAGCTGGCCGAGTCGCAACCCCGCGAACTGCGTTGCGGCGGCATCCGTGCGAATCCGAGCACCATGACAAGCAGAGCAGGGGACTTCATCCACAAGGTGATCGAGGCGATAACGACACACCCAGGAAACACGTGAAGCTTCATCGATTGCGGGAAACAGTCCCTTGTACTGGAATTTGGCACCGTTGCTTGGCCGCGACGTGAAGTCTGCGGAGCGGAGTGCTCGGGTGCGCTTTGCGCTCCGCTTCGCAGACTCCGCGTCGCGGCTAAGCGGCAGCCACGTTTCACCGGTGCCATGCGTGATGACCCGCTGCTGTTCGGGCGAGAGTTTCTGGTATGGCGTATCGAGGTCGAAGCCCGCGTGAGCCGCGAGTGCCTGAGCGAACGGTAACCACGCCGACCCCACTTCCAGGGAAGGCCAGGCAGTGATCGCCCCGTCTCGAAGTGACAACGCGGTGTCACCGACCAGGAGATTCTGGTTCGCGCCTCGCTGAAACCCAAGCCCTTCACATGTGGGGCACCAGCCAAGCGGGCTATTGAACGAGTAGTTGTGCGGGTTCAGTGGCTCAAAACTCAGATTGCAGTGCTCACATGCCAGGTGCTGCGAGAACTTCTCCACACGCCATTTTGTCTCGTCTTTGTCCGCCTCGACATGCGCGATGTGCGTGACGCCACGGCCGAGATCCAGCGACTGCTCGACGGCCTCCGCAATGCGTGTACGTGTGCCTGGCTTCACCACGTTCCGGTCGATTACGACCTCAACCGCGTGTTTCCGACGATGGTCAATCGCCGGTGGTTCGTCCAGCGTGTAGCTCTTGCCATCCACTCGCATTCGCGAATAGCCAGCGCGGCGAATCTCTTCCCAGAGGGTGTCGTATTTCTCCTGACCTGACCGCTCCAGCGGAGCCATGATGTACAACTTGCTCCCCTCGGGGAGTGACAACACCTTGTCAACGATCTCGTCCGCGGTCTGCGTCCCCACGGGTCGTTCGCAACTGGGGCAGTGTCGTTCGCCGAGTCGGGCATACAGGATGCGGAGATAGTCGTAAATCTCCGTCACGGTGCCGACAGTCGAACGCGGACTCTTGCTCGTGGTCTTTTGCTCGATACTGATCGCCGGTGAAAGCCCGGTGATGTGCTCGACCTTCGGCTTCTGCACCTGCCCAAGGAACTGCCGCGCGTAGCTCGACAGGCTCTCGACGTACCGGCGCTGGCCTTCAGCGTAAATCGTGTCCAGCGCGAGGGATGACTTGCCCGATCCCGACGGCCCGCAGAAGACGCTCATCTTCTCGCGGGGCAACTTCGCCGATACGTTCTTGAGGTTATGCTGGCAGGCACCCTCCACGCAGAGATGCGTGATGAACTCTTGCCTGGTGTTTTGAGGCTTGTGTTTGGTCTTCTGCGCTTTTGCAGCGAGTGCTTTCTTTCTGGGGTTGAGGATCGGTGCCAGTGCCTGGCCCGTGTATGACTCAGCGCATTTTGCAACTGTCTCTGGGGTGCCTGCAACCACAACGTTCCCGCCACCGGAGCCGCCGTCAGGCCCCATATCAATCAGCCAGTCCGCTGTTTTGATGACGTCCAGACTGTGTTCGATCACGAGCACCGTGTTACCTTGCTCTGCGAAGCCCTGGAGAACTTCGAGCAGCTTCCGGGTATCATCGAAATGCAACCCGGTTGTCGGCTCATCAAGGATGTAAAGCGTCTTTCCGGTCCCCTTGCGGACGAGTTCCTTCGCGAGTTTGATGCGCTGAGCCTCACCGCCCGAAAGCGTCGGCGATGGCTGCCCGAGTTTGATGTAGTCCAGCCCCACATCATGCAGGGTCTGGAGCATCGGCCGAATCTTCGGGACATGCTCGAAGTGTTCGAGTGCCTCCGCGACTTCCATCTCCAGAACGTCCTGGATCGACTTCCCACGATACCGAACCTGGAGCGTTTCTCGGTTGAAGCGACGACCTTCACACACCGGACACTGGACCCACACATCGGCGAGGAAGTCCATTTCGAGGCGGTTGGAACCGTTCCCTTCGCACGCTTCGCAGCGCCCCCCCGGCCTGTTGAAACTGAACCGACCGGGCTGATAGCCACGCACCTTTGCGTCGGGCATCGTGGCATACAACGATCGGATTTCGTCCCAGAGCTTGATGTAGGTCGCGGGGTTCGAGCGGGGCGTGCGGCCGATCGGAGTCTGGTCGATGTCGATGACCTTGTCGATGAACTCGGCACCCTCGATCTGGTCGAGACGAGCCGGCGACACCTCCGCAATGTTGTCCGCTTCGTCATCGGTGTCATCGGGATCACGCGAGGTCTGGCGTCCCCCTTTTGCCAGAGCGAAAGCCAGCCCCCCGCGAAGTACGTCGTTCACCAGCGAGCTTTTCCCCGAACCGCTGACCCCCGTGACACACACGAACATCCCGAGCGGGATATCGACGGTCACGCTCTTCAGGTTGTTGTGCTTCGCAGCCACAACGCGAAGCATCTTCCCGTTGCCTTTGCGGCGTTCGGCCGGGACGGGGATTTTCTTCACGCCGGTGAGGTACTGACCGGTCAGGCTGTCCTTGTTCGCGAACACTTCTGCCGGGGTTCCTGCGGCAACAACATGGCCGCCGCGAATTCCCGGCCCAGGCCCGAAGTCCACCAAGTAATCCGCCGCACGCATCGTTTCTTCGTCGTGCTCGACAACGAGAACGGTGTTCCCCATGTCGCGGAGGCGTTCCAGACTTGCCAGCAGTTGTGCGTTGTCGCGCGGGTGCAGACCGATGCTCGGTTCATCAAGAACGTACAGCACGCCAACAAGCCCGCTGCCGATCTGGCCCGCGAGGCGGATACGCTGTGCCTCGCCACCGGAGAGCGTCGGGGCAGAGCGGTCGAGCGACAAATAGTGAAGCCCCACATTCAGCAGGAAGCCGAGTCGCCCGCGGATCTCTTTCAGCAGTTCTCCGGCAATCACTTTTGCTGTGTGCGTGAGCGATTTCTCGTATTCCACGAACCAGGGAACAAGCTCGCCTATGCTCGTGTGGCCAAGTTCGATAAGTGTTCGAGCACCGACACGAACTGCCCGCGCCTGTGGATTCAATCGTTGGCCCTGACACGCAGGGCAACGTACTACCCGCATGTATTTTTCGAGTTGCATCCGGCGCGGTCCAGCGGCAGTCTTTTTGAACTGCGACAACATCTGGGGAACGATCCCTTCCCATTTGCCGCCGTGCTTCCACACCTTTCCTCCGCGTTGCTTCCATTCCCAAACAATGTGCGAGTCTCCACTGCCATTCAGAATCAGATTTCGGTGATCCTCCGGGAGTTTGTTCCAGGGTAACTTCAAGTCGATCCCAAGTGATTTCCCGACCCCTTCGAAGATGTGCTTGCGCCACTTCCCCATCCCTTTGAGGGGACCGACCAATGGAATTGCACCGTCGTGAAAACTGACGCTCTGGTCGGGGATCAGCAAGCCGGGATCAAACGTGAACTTGTTCCCCAGTCCATCGCACTCGGGGCACATCCCGTGTGGGCTATTGAAGCTGAACAGTTGTGGCGTCGGTGGCTCGTAGCTAATGTTGCAGTGAGTACACGCATAGTGTGCCGAAAGGAGAATCTCGTCGGCAAGGGGAGGACGTGAGCCCCCCAGTTCTTGTTCTTCGTCTGAGTGATTGGAGGACTCACGTCCACCGCTCGTCTCAGGCTCCACCGAGATGATTAAGTTGCCGTTCGCGAGGTTCAACGCTTGCTCGACAGCCTCGGCCACCCTGATGCGGAACGCACCACTGGCACCGTCAGGTGTTGGTTCTTCCTCCGCCTTCCGCTTTGCGCCTTCCGCGTTTCCTCCCGTCCGGAGACGATCAACTACGATCTCGATGTTGTGCTTGATTCGCTTGTCAAGTTTCAGGTCGTCGGTCAACTTCACGAGTTTGCCATCAACGCGAGCGCGGACGTATCCACGCTTCACCATGTCCGCGAAGAAATCCTTGAACTCGCCCTTCTGGCCTCGAACGACCGGTGACAGCACGAGAAACCGTGTCGCAGGGGGCAATGCGAGAATTCGGCCAATGATCTGTTCGCGAGTCTGGGCGGTGATCGGCCGTTCGCACTTTGGGCAGTGTCCCTGGCCAAGTCGGGCGAACATCACACGGAGAAAGTCCGACACTTCGGTAATGGTGCCAACAGTGGATCGGGGATTGCGGCCAGCAGTCTTCTGCTGAATGCTAACGGAAGGGGAGAGGCCACCAATGTAATCGACATCAGGTTTTGGGAGTTGGCCAAGGAATTGTCGGGCATAACTTGAAAGTGACTCGACATACCGCCGCTGACCCTCGGCATAGATCGTGTCGAAGGCAAGTGAACTTTTCCCCGAGCCGCTTACTCCGGTAAAGACGATGAGCTTGTTGCGAGGCAGCTCAAGGTTAACGTGTTGGAGATTGTGTTCGCGTGCCCCGCGGACGACGATAGTCTGATTGTCCATGAACCCCCGCTCCTCCTGAACTGGGCTGCTCGACGGGTGCGCACAATTAGTATACGGATGATTCGCTGAGGGAGGATGGCTCGATCGGCACGTGAAGTGTCGAAGATTGATTTCCAGCCCCGCTGGGCTGGTGTGGTATAACTTCCAGATAGACCTCGGATTGTAACGGTGGCTAGTTCCCGAACAGTTTTGGGAACTCTACCAACCCCAGCCACGTCGAACCCGGTAGAGCTTTGTGAGCGACAACGATCGCCAGCTCATCGCGGACTGTCTGGGCGGCCAACGGGATGCCTTTGGTGAATTGGTATCCCGTTACCAGGCAAGGCTTTATAACGCTGCGATCCGGCTGGTGGATAACCCTGAAGACGCTGCCGACGTCGTGCAGGATGCGTTTTTAAACGCTTTCCAGTCGTTGCACAGCTTCAAAGGTGATGCAGAATTTTTCACCTGGCTGTATCGGATTGCGTTTAACACCGCAATCAGCCTGAAACGGAAGCGGCGAGCAGCGATCAGCCTCGATTCAGTTGGTCCTGAGGGCGGAATTGACCCGGATGATCCTTCCGAGTACGTGAAGCCAGGACTGGCGCTCGAGAGAAGTGAAGAGGAACAGCAGTTGCAGGAAGCAATGGTGCGATTGTCGCACGAGCACCGGGAAGTACTCGTTCTGAAGGATATCGAAGGAATGAGGTACGAGGATATCGCGGAGATCCTCAAGGTGCCGATCGGAACCATCCGAAGTCGATTGCATCGAGCCCGCCTTGAGCTTCGCGATCTTTTGCAGCCGAATGACCCTGACGCACTGAGCGACTCAGAGCAGTAGATACAAGATAATGAGGACCACAGTTAACTCTCACGCAACCGAACGTCTTGCAGATGTGATGTTGCCGTGCGGGGGCTGAAGCAGATGATTACCGACGACCTCCTACAACTGATCACGGCAAGCGTTGATGGCGAATTGTCCGCCGTTGAAAGCCGTCGTCTCAGCCGATTGTTGAATACCTGCGAGGAAGCACGGGCCATCCATGCCCGATTCAAAGCGGATAGCAACAAGCTCCACGCGCTCCCCCGACTGGCTCCGCCCGCCGACCTCCAGAACCGTGTGATGGCGCGAATCGCCGCTCTTACACCAGTGCCCGCACGGCTCTCGAAACTGCAGCCCCGCCCTACAAGCCAGCCCAAGGCCGAACCCGCACGCCACGCACAGCCTTACAGTCGGAAATCGCAAAGCTGGATTCCCATTGCGATTGCGGCAAGTCTGCTCCTTGGGGTGACCGCGAGTTCGTTCCTGTTCTTCAATCAACAGCAGCCCCGGAACTCGTTCGCAAGAAATCCGAACCGACCTCCACCGGCCACGCTGAAAGGAGCCACGGACCCCGAATGGGCGAAGTGGTTGCCAGTCGAAACCGATCCGCGTCCATCCGTGCCCGTGCATCGAGACAATCTGCTGCCCGATGTAACCATCGCTCGGCTCGATTTTCCGTCGGTCCCCGTGACACCCGATGCGGTCGCGCTGGCTCCTGACCCCCGGAGCGTTCGCCCCGATCTGATGGGAGCACGCTTGCTCCCTGAGACCCGGTTCGATCTGGTCGAAATCCGAATTCCGTTCCTCAAGCCCGTGTCGGCGTTTGAGATTGAAGATGTTCGCCAACAGTTCGTGGAGGAGATCGCACAAGATCCCGCCCGGATTGACCTGTTCACCCGGAATCCCGTGCGTGCCGTCGAGTTGTTCCGCGAAGCGTCCAAGTCGATGGGGGTTCACCTTTCGGTGGATGGGAACACGATCTCGCAACTCCAGAAACGCCCACTCGGCGCTGTCATGATCTACACTGAATCCCTCACAGGATCAGACCTTGCGACCCTTTTCAGCAAACTCAATGCGGAAGACGCGAAGGTCTCCCCGCATGTGTTCGACATGCTTCACTCGACTCCCGTGTCGGATCTGGACGCACGAGATTTGAAAGTGGTCCTGGGATTTGATCCAGGGCTGTACAAACGACCGATGACCGAGAAATCGAACGAGAAGAGTGAGCGCAACCTTGATCCCAACAAGTCGCTCAGTGCCGGCACCGCAGATCAGATCGTGAAATCGGTTCTGACGGGGCAGGGCAAGCCCGGTGAGAAGTCGGCTGTACTGCTATCCTGGAACGTGTTACCAGGCCGCTCACTCCCGCAAGCATCTTCTCCAGAACTGAAGCATTTCCTGGCCAAGCGAGGTGATCGCAAGCCTGACGCTGTGCCCGTGATAATCGTCATCCGACCTGGTAACGGGTGACTTTTCCTGATCGGTCGTGATGCCACATCAGCCCCGGGAGTCCACCCGGGGCTGATGTGTTTTTATGCCGACCGGGCCAACATTCGCTGTCTCCGATCCCGCTAAGCAACTCCTCCCAACTTCCGGCTGGGTAACTCCTTCGTAACAGCCAAAGACATAACCCATCGCGGCAGCGTTCCAATCCGTCTTATAATCGTGGCGTCTTCGCCAGATGTATTGCCCAATGGAGGTGGATCATGCGATTTCTTCGCTTCGCTCTCCCGACCGTCGCCCTGATAATGGCCGTTTCAGGCCCAGTTCGCGCGGCCGGCCTACTCATCCCCGACGATAAAACGCTGCCACCGCTGGCAATGGTGAACCACAAGGTCACTGCCAGCATTGATGAGCAGGTCGCCATCACAACGGTCGAGCAGACGTTCCGCAACCACACGGACCGCAATCTCGAAGCCACCTACCTGTTTCCCGTGCCCAAGGGCGCGAGCGTGGACAAGTTCACCATGTGGGTCGATGGGAAAGAGCAGGGGGGTGAACTGCTCGACGCGAAGAAGGCCAACGCGGTCTACACCGAGATCGTTCGGCGAACGCAAGACCCAGGGATTCTCGAATACCTGGGCAACAGCATGATGCGGCTCCGGGTGTTCCCGATTCTGCCGAAAAGCGATCAGAAGGTGAAGATCAGCTTCAAGTCGATCGCACAGAAAGAAGGAAGCCTGGTCGAGTACATCTACCCGTTGAAAACAGACGGGAAGAGTACCCGAACCCTCGAAGAGTTCTCGGTCAAGATCTCGCTCAAGTCGCAGCACCCAATTCAGAACATCTACAGCCCAACCCACGCGATCACGACCGTTCGCAAGGGCGACAAGGAAGCGACCATCGAATTCGAGAAGAACCAGGCGATTCTCGACAAGGATTTCCAACTGTTCTATGGCTTCGGCGACAAGGACATTGGTCTCACCCCGCTGATGTACAAACCGATCGGCGCAGAAGATGGCTACTTCATGTTCCTCGTTTCACCTCAAGTCGAAGTCGAGATGAAGCGGATGCCGCGCGATCTCGTTCTGGTTCTCGACGTATCGAGCAGCATGTCGGACCTCAAAATGGCCCAGGCTAAGAAGGCACTGAAATATTGCCTCGGGCAACTCCACCCCGAAGATCGGTTCTCGGTGATCAAGTTCTCGACCGGGGTCACACCTTTCCGGGATAAACTCGTTCCCGCGAACAAGGACTACCTCGAAGCCGCCGTGAAATGGGTGGATGGCCTGAAGCAGCAGGGCGGCACCGCAATCTGGCCTGCTCTTGAAGAAGCACTCGGCATGCGAACCGATGACGTCGGTCGCCCGTTCAATGTCGTGTTCTTCACCGACGGATTGCCGACAGTTGATGAAGTGGACACTGACAAAATCGTGAAGAAGACGGCAGGGAAGAACAGCAGTAACACCCGCATCTTCACCTTCGGTGTAGGCGACGATGTGAACGCCGCGATGCTCGATCAGTTGGCCGAAGCGACCCGCGCTGTCAGCACCTACGTCCGTCCGTCCGAAGACATCGAGACGAAGGTTGCCAGCCTCTATGGCAAGATCAGCAACCCAGTCCTGACTGACGTCAAGTTGACGTGTGGCGAAGCAATTCGGCTACACGAGATCTATCCGCCGAAACTGCCGGACCTGTTCCACGGAACGCAGTTGGTCGTGATCGGGCGCTACACCGGATTCGGTCACGTTGCAGTTCGGCTCACCGGAATGGTCGGGGCAGAGAAGAAGGAATTCGTGTATCACGTGACGTTCCCTGAGAAGACGGCTTCCGACACTGGGAAGGATTTCGTGGAACCGCTGTGGGCACGCCGAAAGGTCGGGTTCATCCTCGATCAAATCCGCGTCAATGGCGAGAAGAAGGAACTGATCGACGAGGTCGTGATGCTCGCGAAGAAGTACGGTATCGCGACGCCATATACCAGTTACCTGGTTGTGCCGGACTCGGTGATGCCGATCGTCCCACCGACGCCATTCCCGGTTGATGGGCGGTTCCCGCGGCCAGTTCCCCCGATTGCGGTCCCACTTGCAGGCGGCGGATTTGGTCCTGCTCCAGGCCTGGCCCCCACTGCTCCAGGCGGCAGGCTACTCCGAGTGGAGGAGTTCGCGAAGCAGCAGGCTGAGGGAGACGCGAAGGGGCTTGGAGCACTCGCGAACAATCGCGGAGCTGCTGCCGAGAAACAAATCAAGGAAGCCACCGATCAGCTCAAGGATGCGAAACTGGCTCCAGCCGACCGGGCCAAACTGACCGAGGAAGTTCTGCGTTATCAGCAACAGAAGAAGACCTGGGATGAATCGAACACGGCATTCAAGGGGCGCAAGGATGGATACCAGAGCGGACAACTCGGCGTTGATCTCGCGTGTGCATCCAACAACCTCCGAAACCAACAACGGGTGAGCCTGACTGCGAACCGACAGGTTCAAGGTCGAAACGTCGTTGAGGTTGGCGGTGTCTGGATCGATGACGGCTACAAGGCCGAGACCAAGTCACTGACCGTGAAGGCGCAGAGTGAGGCCTACTTCCGCATCCTGGAATTGCATCCGGAGATGAAGGATGTCTTCCGCCTCGGCAACTTCGTGGTGTGGATCAGCCCGAACGGCACGGCTCTGGTGATCGACCAGAACGATGGCAGCGACAAACTTGACGACGCTGCGATCGCGGCCCTCTTCGTGAAGAAGTGATCGCATCTCGGATTTGAATCGGCTACACTCCCAAAGCCCACCGATCCGCTCGGTGGGCTTGCTTCGTCTACAAAGGGATCTCACCCATGAATCAGCCACTCAATCGCCGTTCGTTCCTGACATCTACCGTTGCTGCCGCCGGTGTGCTCGCGATTCCACGTCTCTCAATCGCAGAGGAGAAGGGGGATATCAGCCTCGGGGTTCAGAGCTACACATTCCGTAACTTCGACCTCGAACCCGCCCTCAAGCGAATGAAGGAACTCGGGATCAAGAACGCCGAGTTCTATTCGAAGCACATCCCACCGGATTCTAACCCTGAGAAGTTGAAAGGAATCCTCGCACTGTGCAAGGAGTACGAAGTTGCTCCTGTGGGCTTCGGCGTGACCGGATTCAGCAAAGATCACGAGAAGAACAAGAAGGTCTTTGAGTTCGGCAAAGCAGTAGGAGTGAAGTATCTCAGCGCCAGCCCCTCGATGGATTCGTTCGATAGCCTCGATAAGCTGTGCGAGGAATACAAGATCGCAATCGCGATCCACCCACACGGCCCATCGGGGAAGGGACGCGATCAGTGGTGGTCGGCCGAGATCATTCTGAAGGCCGTGAAGGATCACAACAAGTTGATCGGAGCATGCCTCGACACGGGTCACCTCATCCGGATGGCACAACTCGGTGAGAAACTCGACCCGGCGGAACAGGTGAAGATCATGGGGGATCGCAACTTCGGAATGCACCTGAAAGACCACGACAACAAGCGAAAAGAAGACGTTGTCTTCGGCGATCCCAAGGGGGCACTCGACGTCGCGGCCGTGTTCAAGGCGTTGAAGGAGGTGAAGTTCCAGGGGGCGGTTTGCATTGAGTACGAAGCGAATCCATCCGATCCATCACCTGACATGAAAAAGTGCGTGAGCTACGTGCGTGAGACGGTGAAGAATCTCGGCTGATCCCAGATGCGGCCATTCCGTATACTTTTCGCAAGGCACACAGCACCTCCGCGACATTTCCGCGGAGGTGATTGCAACTGATATCTGGCACACGATGAGGGCCGCTCGGCCATGACCTCTGAGGAAATCAACGAGTTACGGACGCGGAGGTACAACGGGACAGTTGTGTATCTTCAGAAACTCCACGCGGATCTGATGGTACTGCGCGTAAAGCCCGACTTCCAACGCCCCCCTCATCAAGCAGGGCAATACTGCACACTTGGGCTGGGATTCTGGGAACCCAGAGTGGAAGGATGCCAGGACGAAGCGATCAATCCCGATGAACGCTCGAAGGTCGTGCGGCGCGCATACTCGATTAGTTCTTCAATCGAAACGGAGCCGGGGAAGTTATTGGATCTCGCTGAAACCGATTGGCTCGAGTTCTACATTGTGCTTGTGCGGGAGAACTCTGACGGACGAGTACCAGCACTGACACCACGCCTGTTCGCACTCCATCAAGGCGATCGAATCCAGATCGGTGAAAAGGTTGCTGGCCATTACACTCTCGATCCCGTTAAGCCCGGTGATAACGTCGTCTTTCTGGGCACTGGAACCGGTGAAGCTCCACATAATTACATGTTGTGGGAGTTATTGAAACGCGGCCATACAGGTAAAATACTGTCGGCATGCTGTGTGAGATACGGTCGGGATTTAGGGTACGCTGATCTCCATCGAAGACTCATGGGACAGTACCCCAATTATCGATACCTCGGGCTAACGACCCGCGAAGCGGGGGCGACGACAAAGGTCTACATTCAAGATCTGATTGCCAGTGGTGAACTCGAAGAGCATCTGGGAACCCGGCTCGATCCCAGCACGACACATGTCTTCCTGTGTGGCAATCCCAAAATGATCGGGGTACCGATCCGGGATAAGGCGACAGGGGGGGTAACTTATCCGCAGCCGACCGGAGTCATACAGATCCTTGAAGACCGGGGCTTCAAGGCCGATATCTCGGCCACAAAATTCAAGGGGAACATTCACTTCGAAGAATACTGGTGAGGTACGCCAATGGCTGATGTGATGGAAATGATCGGTGGCTACCGCCTCCGAAACATGCTGCAAACCGGGCAACTGTCGCAGGTATTTGAGGTCGTCGAACCGACGAGCAATCGCCACTTCGCGATGAAGTTATTGCTGCCCGAAGCAGCAGGGGTGACTGAGCACCGAAATATGCTTTTCAATGAAGCAGACGTCGGGGAAAAGTTGACCCACCAGAACGTGATTCGAATCTACAAAGTCAGTAGGAGCATGACGACCCCGCACTTCATCATGGAATTCTTCCCATCTGGAAGTCTGCGCTTGCGACTTCAAGCGAAGGAAATGGGGTTTGTGAAGGAGAATGCCCGCAAGATATTCAAAGGCACAGCAACGGGCTTGGCCTACATGAACGCAATGGGCTACATACATCGCGACGTGAAGCCCGACAACATCCTTGTGAACGCGCTTGGCGAGACGAAAATCATCGACTTCGCCATCACAAAGAAGGTGCCAAAAGGGTTCGCGAAGTGGTTCTACCGAAAAGGGAAGCCACAGGGCACGCCAAGCTTCATGAGTCCAGAGCAGATCAACGACGAGAAGCCCGAATCACGACAGGATATTTATAGCTTTGGCTGCACTCTTTACGAATTGACGACAGGGCGGCCGCCATTCCGTGGAAGTTCGACAAACGACCTGCTGAGCCGACACTTCAAGGAAAAGCCAGCACCGCCATCGGCGTATAACCCAGATATCACAGATGAATTTTCGCAGTTCGTCCTGAAGTTGATCGCAAAGAAGAAGACGGACCGTCCTTCAAACTTTCACGAAGTACTGATGAACTTGAAAAAGGTGAAGCAGATTTTTAAGTCAACAATCGAAAAGCACGACGAAGAGTAACAAGGACGAGTTAGACCAATTCACATCAGGGGTCCGGAATGACAGTCCCGGTCGCGCTACCTTTTGAGCAAGATATCCACGATTTGGAAGAACGGCTTGCGAGCCTGGAGGCAGCACCGGAAGTGGCATCGTCCATGGAGACGATCCGCCGTATGCGTCGGGAGTTGCAAACTCTGAAACGGGACAGATACGCGAATCTCAAGGCCTGGGAAACGGTTCAGGTCGCTCGTCACCCTGCCCGTCCCCAGACCATGGATTATGTCGAGATGATGCTCGACGAATTTGTGGAGTTGCATGGAGATCGAGCTTTTGGCGACGACAGAGCGATTCGTACCGGTTTCGCACGACTCGATGGAGAGAGGATTCTGTTGGTGGGTCACCAGAAGGGGAGAACTTTGGCTGAGCGTCAGCAGTGTTATTACGGTTGCGCACATCCGGAGGGATATCGCAAGGCGATGGCGAAAATGCGACTCGCCGAGAAGTACCACTTGCCTGTGGTATGTCTAATCGACACGCCAGGTGCATTTCCTGGGATTGGAGCTGAAGAACGGGGCCAGGCCCAACTCATCGCCGACAGCATCCTTGAAATGTCACGTCTGAACACGCCGATCGTCTGTGTTGTAATCGGGGAAGGCGGCTCGGGCGGCGCGTTGGGGATTGGAGTCGGTGATCGAATCGGAATCCTCCAGTACGCCTACTACTCGGTGATTAGCCCTGAAGGATGCGCCGGGATCCTTTGGCGAGTCGCAACGGATGAGACGAAACCAAAAGCAGCCGAAGCTCTCGGGTTGACCTCGGGACAACTGCAGCGCCTCGGAGTTGTCGATCACGTCATTCCAGAACCACTCGGGGGCGCACACCGTGCGCCGCGCGAGATGGCGAACACATTGAAAGCCTCTTTAAGCCGCCACATCGGCGAGTTGTTACAGGAACCGAGAGACTCTCTCCTAAACACGCGATATCAGAAAATCCGGGCCATGGGGCAATACGGAGTCTAGGCACCCAGGCACCCCCAACCGATCGGGTTCAATAACCCCTTGAATTGGGGTGTTTGTGGCGTCTCAATGAATACATAACGTACATTATCGGACGTGGCTTGATATTGCCTGAAAGGGGCCTACTCACGACAGACTAAGAGTTTGGGTCCGATAATGTAGATTATGTACTGATAAATCCCGAAGAACGGACGCTGGACGAGTTGCTTTGACAGCCTAAAATCGCACACATGGAATCTCTCACAACTCTCCTGCCCAACTCCAGGCTCCCAACGCTCAGCGCCGGAATGGTCGGTTTTGGGATGATCTTCGACGAAACCTACAGACCGTTTCTCGAGAACGTTCATCGGGATCTCCTTTACAGCACCACGACGGGGCCTGTCAGGGTCAATCTCGATGCCGTTGCATCTCGCACTGGGACTCGGGTTGACCGTTATCTCAACCAGTCGACACCGACTTTACCCCCGTTCCAGAACATCTTTGGTCCCGATTCCATCTCCCAGCTGGTGAGCACTAACGTCCAAACTGTTTGCGTTGCCACACCAGATGACCGACACTTTGAACCCGCTCGTGCTGCCCTTTCGGCCGGAAAGCATGTTCTGATTGAGAAGCCGTCCGTGCTGGAACTGTCTCAACTTGACGAGTTGATCAAACTTGCCGAGGAACGCCAGGTCTTAGCGAAGGTCGTTTACCACAAGCTGGCCGATCCAGACCACAAAAAGCTCCACACACTTGTCGCCGATCGCGTTTTGAATCACGTTAACAACGGCTACTGCTCACTGCTGGAGCCCAAATCCATTAGCGGAGGTCAGTTTTCAGAGTGGGTGCGTGGTCGAAATCCTGGAACATATGTCGCTGTTCACTACCTCAAGTTGATCGATTTTAGTTTCGGACCTGAGTGGTCTCTTGACCGCATTTCCGCGACTGGGCAGCGGGGTCTTGTCGGTCCCCCGCTCGGCTCCACATGGGATTCCGTGCAACTCCAAGTTGTTTACAAATACTCGGATGGCCGTGAGGCCGCCTTTGACATTCACACCAGTTGGGTCACACCTGACAATTTCCCGGGTTATGTCGATCAGGAGGTTCAGTTCCGATTCGACAACGGTGTCTGGAATGCACATCAACGAAAACGCGGTGTCGAATTGACCGTAGAAAATCGGACTCCGACCGAACTCAAGAACACTCCGAACTATCACTACAACGGTACGTTCTTGGAACCGTGGGGTGAACGAAGCCAGCGCGGGTACGGAATCGAAATCATTGAGCGTTTCTTCCGCGAAGTCGCGTTCGTTGAATACGGCGGCAACCCCGAGCAGCGAACAGAACGACTCCGTCAGATGCAAAGCCTCAGCTACAACGACCTTTCCGCCGATCGGAACTGTGTCGCCATCGTTCAGGCCATGGAAGCAATCTTGGCGCGAGCTGCGGTCGGCATCCCTGGTTGTCTGGTCAGGGTAAATAACTCTGACGGCGGCCTCGTCTTATATGAGCCCGGGAACTCCAAACCGACAATTTTGTATCCTGGGCGGGTGTAAGTGGCCTGCCCTTTCGTAGGCGCGCCATGAACGACAAACGCAAAGTAACGGTCAGTAAGTTCCTTTCCCGAATCCTCCGTCATGCTCCTGAAGATGCGGGATTGATGCTCGAAACTGGCGGCTGGGTTCTTGTAAGTGATTTACTTGCGGGAGCGAAACGTCTCGGCATGACGATCTCTCAGGACGACCTGGCGGAGGTCGTAAGATCCAGTGACAAGCAGAGATTTGCCTTCGACGACACAGGCACCAAAATTCGGGCCAATCAGGGTCACTCCACCGAAGTGGATCTTCAGCTTGAGCAAATGGAACCGCTCCCGGTGTTGTTCCACGGAACTGCAGCACATATCTTGGAGGTCATCCTTCGAGAAGGGCTACAAAAGATGGCACGCCATCACGTCCACTTATCCGCTGACACTGCCACCGCGTTGAAAGTTGGCGGGCGACACGGACGAGCCATCGTACTGCAAGTGGACTCGGCGCAGATGCGACTAGATGGGCATCTCTTTTTCCGCTCTACTAACGGTGTCTGGCTTGTCGATCATGTCCCCCCACAATACCTTCGGGTGTTGACATTGGAGAACTGACCGTGCCCACGATCCACCATTCCGGTGAACCAACCGCCAACTCATTTCGCGACAAACTCGCTCAAGTCGAGCCAAAATCGCTGCGGACATTTACACCCACTCAGGCTGTTATCGCACGCAGTGCTGGCGTGTTCCACTGGACTGCTGATGGCAAGCGTCTCTTCGACTTCTCATCCGGGGTCCTCGTCTCGAATCTTGGTCACAATCCGACTCGGTGGATGCAGCGATTTTCCCGTTACATGAACTGGCCTGCTGACGGGTTTACCTCCTCGGATGCTCCCGAATACACCCCTGCGATCGCCATGACCGCGTACAACGCGGTCACTCCGATCGAGGTGGATGCCAGCACACGACTGCTCGCTTCGCTCCGCAAATGTCCTGGCGGCAACCGAATGGAGCAGGTGATGTGGGCGGCGTCGGGTTCCGAGGCAATCCAAAAATCACTTTGGGCTGCCATGGCTCTCGATCGGACTCGTCCCCTGATTGTGGCTACCCGCTTTGGATTCCACGGCAAAAAAGGGTTATCCAATGCCGTGACCGGCTCCGAAACGGACACGGAACGCGATCCCCGGGTGCGGTTCATCTCCTTCCCCATGACAGAGTGTCGGGACGTATCCGACAGAGGCGCAGTGTTCGACACAACTTTGTACCAGCGAGAACTCGACGCCCTGCTCCACCAGTTTGGTCGGAAAATTGGCACGCTGATCACTGAGCCGTACCTTGGTGGCGGCGGTTCTTATCACCCACCCAAGGCGTACTTGCAACTCCTCCAACGCTTCTGCCGTGAGAACGACATCGTTTTCATTCTGGATGAAGTGCAGGCAAATTTCGGCCGCACCGGGTCGCTCTACGCGTTCGAGTCGTATGAACTTGAACCGGATCTCGTCGTGCTGGGCAAGGGCCTCGGCAACGGCGTGCCGGTTGCTGCGACTGTGGGGCGTGCCGACATCTTCAACTCACTGGACTACGGCGAAGGTTCCGATACCTGGAGCGCGAACCCGCTCTGCTGCGCTGCCGTACTTGCTACGCTGGACGAATTCGAAAGTCGTGATGTTCTGGGCGGCATGAAACATTCCTCGGACATTATCGAGTCGGCACTCGTTGGGCTCAAAGAGTTCCCTTTCGTAGCCCATGTTCGGGGAGAGCAGGGGGGAATGGTTTGGGGGGTCGAGATGAAAGATCACGCGGGGAAATCGGCTGCAGAATGGGCGAACGCTTTTGTGCTCGCTTGCTACTCTGGTGAAGGGGCGGGCGACGGAGTCCATTTGCTCGGGCCACTCTCGAAAAAAGTCGTCCGCGTATCGCCACCGTTGGTGATCACGCAAGAAGAAGCCACGGCAGCGGTATCAATCATAAGGAACGCTGCTGCACGCCTTGTGACGACTCCTCATGCCATTGCGGTAGGCTGATTCCGGAGAACCTATGCCTCTCGACTGGTTGGATGATTCGATCAGTACAGTGGCGAACACCCTCGGCATGGAGACGTTCGTCCTGAAGGGTGTTCTCGCAGTCATCCTTGTCTGCGCAATGTGCGGAATGCTCGGCTCGATGGTCGTCGGCAATCGCATGGCGTTCTTTTCCGACGCGATGGCTCACTGTGCGTTCGCGGGGGTGGCACTCGGATACCTGAGTGTCCTGCTCAGCGGAGGCGACAAAGCGCTCGCTACCTGGGTCGTGCCCCTCGTAATGGTTGCCGTCGGTATCGCTGTCGGTGCAGCAATGGTTTATGTCCGGGACAACACCGGACTTGCTCACGATACCGTTATCGGAGTGTTCTTCGCCCTCGCAATTGGCTTCGGGGCGATGCTTTATCAGGTGCTCTCCGTCAAGTTCTCGTTTAACCCCGAATCGTTCTTCTTCGGTAATCTCGTCCTGATCCCCGACGAGGATCTCTTCTTTCTGATCGTACTGGCAGTGGTTGTCACCCCGCTATTCACATGGCGATACAACCAGTTGGTGTTCGCCAGCTTTAATCCGACCCTCGGCCGAACCCGCGGACTGAGCCTGACCCTGAACAATTACCTGTTCATCATCATCCTCGCACTCGTCGTCAATCTCTCGTTGAAGGTCGTGGGTGCTCTGCTCATCAACGCGATGCTCGTCGTGCCCGGGGCAGCCGCGGCGAACCTCTCACGCAATCTCCGGCAGATGTTCTGGCTAACATTCGCGTTCTGTCTGGGGTCAGGATTGCTGGGCTTTGCGCTTCGGAATACTCTCGAGGTGCGTATCGGGGGTGGCGCCCCCATTGCCTTTGGGCCAAGCGGAGTGATTGTCGTCACGAGTGTCGCAGTGTTTTTCGCGACGATGGTCGCCGGGGCCGTCTGGAATCGGTTTGCCCCGGTCCTCGGATGGGCCCCCCTGCCCCTTCGTGGCATCCGCCATGTTCACGATGATACCTGTTCTGCCGACCACGGCTTCGGACAATGCCCTTGATGGTGAACCGTTCACCCTCGATGGACGTATTGTATTTTGTCCGGCTACCTCGCAACCGGGTAACGAAGTGTCGCACCTCACGCCCGAAGAAGCAGTTTCACTGTTCCTGATCAAATTCCTAGCCATCCTCTGGGAGGCTATGCCGTTCATCGTACTCGGTGCGGTTCTGGCCGGGATACTTGAAGAGTTCTTGCCGCAGCAAGCGATCACGCGATTTCTTCCCAAGCAGGCTATCCCTGCGGTGATGATTGGTGCAGTACTGGGCCTGGTTTTCCCAATGTGCGAGTGCGGGATTCTGGTCGTGATGCGGCGCTTGCTGCGTAAGGGCCTTCCCCTCTCCTGCTGCATCGCGTACATGCTCGCGGGGCCCATCATCAATGTCGTCGTGATTTTCAGCACCTGGGCTGCATTTGAAGGGCATGGCATCGCGAAAGAGATGGTCGGACTACGCGTCGGGTTAGCGTTTGTCGTCGCGTGCCTGACGGCACTCATTGTTCACGTGCAGTACTTGAAACATGGCAATGCCCTCCTCACGAACATTGCCATTCCGCCAACGATAGCCGCTTCCGGCGTGGATGATGGCGACGCGGCTCCGAAGGTGAAGAAATCGATCGGCCAACGCCTCTCGAACATCTCCGCGACCAGCATGCACGATTTCGTGGACATTACGCTGTTCCTCACACTGGGTGCGGTTCTGGCTGCAACCGCGAAGTTGTTCATCGCGCCAAGTGAAGTGGAAGCCCTTTCGCGGGAACAGCCCTTCCTCGCGATCCCGGCGATGATGTTGCTGGCGTTCTTGATGTGCTTGTGCAGTGAAGCTGATGCATTTGTCGCCGCCAGTTTCACGAAGATGCACGTTTCGGCGAAGCTCGCATTCCTCGTGCTTGGCCCAATGCTCGACATCAAACTCGTGTTGATGTTCACCCGGGTTTTCCGCCGCCGTTTGATCCTCACCATAGCGACGAGTGTTATCATTCTGGTGTTTGTGCTGAGTGTTGGCGTCCATCTCGTGTATCAGGCGAGGGGTCTGTCCGGAGTGCCAGGGTAATTTAACCCCGCGAGGGCATCGATCATGGCTCACAGTCATCCACATCCGGGAGAATCACTCCGGGACTACTTCACCGAGCAACTCCTCGGGATCATGGTCTGCGCCGGGCTCGGATTCGTGGCCGTTCGGATGTACACGAACGGTATGCTCAACTACATCCTGGCGAAGCCATTCCACCTTCCCGTGTTGATTGGCGGTATCGCCGTTCTCACCGTAATCGTGTTACTTCGCGCAATTGCAGTCTGGCGTGAGGCCGGTGCCCTCCAGGCCCCAGCATATGACGGCCCCGAGTGTAGCCCTGACCACGTTCACGATCCGACGTGTAATCATGGCAACTCTTACCCCGGGCACTCGCACGACGACGGCGATCACGCCCACTCGCACGACATGTCATGGATGTTCGTTACGATGCTCATTCTCGTAGTACCGATCACCCTGTTCGTCATTGGAATGCCAAACGGGAATATGGCTCGGCTCGCCGCAATCGCAGAAGCAAAGCTGGAAGGACGGAACACCGCTCCGGAAGAAGCACTCGGAGGAGCAACCCTCCGTGATCAAGCGAAGGACGCAACCGTCTACGACGAGCAGAAGCAACCCGACGGAAGTACCGTGCGGCTCTTGAAGACGCAATCGGGGCTGCAAATTCGTGAGGTTGTGCCGGTTTCAGGTGAACCTAAATACAGCCTGATCACCGCGGAAGGCACGGAGTTTCGCTTCAATGATTTGAACGATGCGGCCTTTTCGGACGAGAAGCGTAAAAGCTACGAGGGGCAAACCGCGATTCTCGAAGGCCGATTCAAGCGGATCGCGGATAAGGATTTCACCCTGTTCCGGATGAAGATGACCTGTTGCGCCGCCGACACGATTCCCTTGAAGGTCAGGATCATCGTTCCCCAGGCAATCAACGGCATCAATAATTACGACTGGGTACGCGTCAAGGGGCAGATCCAGTTCGTGAAACTTCCCGGTGGCAATGCCGGAGCGGAGACCTACATCCCCGTCATCATGGTTGGCGACATTACAGATGTCGTCAAAGGTGAACCGAAGAACGAATACGAACAGTGACTCAAATGCGGAATGCGGATTGAAAACCGACAGCTTCAATCCGCATTCCGCATTTCTGCTACTTCCCCGCCGTCCGCAAATACGCGAACAAGTCTGCCACATCTTGCGGCTTCAATTCCTTCTCCAATCCCACCGGCATGAGCGAGAGAGTTGTCGCGCGGAACAGCGATAGGTTCGTTCTCAGGATCACGTCTTCGGCTCCCTCAGCCCGGCGGAGCGTGATGCTTGTCGGAGTTTCCGCGACGACAACCCCCGTCAGAACTCGCTCATCAGCCGTGGCAACCTGATAGGTCAAGTATCGCGGATCGACCTCGCGGTTGGGGTCGAAGATCGAGACGAGCAAATCCTCGCCGGACTTGTTCCCGAGAACCGCGAGCAGGTTCGGACCAACCTCGTGACCCGCACCGTCGAGTTTGTGGCATGCGGAACAATGTTTCGCGAACAGTAACTTGCCGGGCTTCGGATCACCCTTGAGTTCGAGGGCCGACGTGAACGCTGCCACCACTTTCGCACGATCCGCGTCGAGGGTTTGCTTGAACACCTCGGCCGCCCTGCTCTTCACGGTGGCATTCGGGTGTGCCTTCAATTGCTGAATCTGTGCCGGTGATATCGCGGCACTTGCGACCTGTTTCTTCTCCACTGCGGTCAGCAGTGCGAGCACACGATCTGGCCGTGAGAGTAGCGCATCCAGTGCGTTAGCTCGCATGCTGGGTCCGTAACTCTTCCAGTTCGCGAGGAGGTGCTCACTCACCTTTGGGTCGCTGTGTGCCGCGAGAGATTGCACGGCGGCAAGTTGCACGTCACCGGGCGTGGTGGGCGTGAGTGCTTCAGCGAGCGCTACCCCCGCGAGATCGAAGGGAGCGTATGCGAGTAACTTCGCGGCCGCAGCTCGCTCCGCTGCCCCGCCCTGCTCATTCTTGAGCGAAGTGGCCGCTTTCGTGAACCGCTCCCGGAGCGCCGCCACGACCTGCTCACTCCCCTTGGGCGGATTCGCGAGCCACGCCGCCAGCGATGTCTTCGAGTTACGCATCCCCTGCCCCAAGCCGTCGAGGATTGCGGCGTCGATCGCTGCCGCGTCTGCGCGGGCGTTCTGTGTGCGTCCCAAGAGCTGGAGGGTCGATTGCAATTCCGTCACGTCACCTTTTGCCCCCAGGATTGCGGCCACTCGTGAGATCACGAGTGGGTTCGGTTTCTTGCTCTGGGTGATGAGTCGGTCGAGAAGGTCGACACCGCAGTGAAGGCTGGAACTGAGTGCAGCAGTCACGGTCCAGGGATCGTCGGCGTCACGATCGAGGATGATCCTGAGCAACAGCGGCGCAACTTCCGGTTTGGCCACACCGACGGACAGCGCGGATTGAAAACGGACCCGGGGCGAAGGATCGTTGGCGGATGTGTGAAGGAACTCCGGGCTAACGACCTCCTTTAGCCTACAGATGTTCTCCCGCACGCCAGCCTCGGGGTCATCCCAATGTCGGCTGAGATCCCCCGCAGTCAGACTGCCCAGGCCTTGCAGCGTCCACAGCAGATTCACCATGCCGGGTTTGCCCTTCGCCTTCGGCAGCAACTCGCGAATGCGGTTGGCCGCTTCTTTCTTCTGTCCTTCCACGAGGAGCCGTTGCGCGGTCAGGCGTCGCCACGGGTTGCCGCTTGCGAGTTCGTCGGCGAGTTGGGCTGGCGTGTACTTCGAGAAGTCGGGCAACTTCGACGGCTTGAACTCGGTCGGCGAGATGCGCCAGATGCGGCCGCGACCTCGGCTTTCCAGGTCGAGTTGCTTCTTGATGTCTTCGGGCAACGAGAGCGGCGTCTCGATCACTTCACGGTAAAAGTCGAGTACGTAAATCGCGCCGTCGGGGCCAGTGCTGAGATGCACGGGCCGGAACCACGTATCGGTCGTGGCAAGGAACTCGCGGTCAGGATACGCTCGAACGGCCGTGAAGATCGCGCCATTCTCCTTCAGGATCTCGCGGTGAACGAGGTTGTTCGCGGGATCGCAGACGAAGTTGTTGCCGTAATACTCCTTCGGAAACAGGTCGGCGGTGTAAATCAGCGGGCTACACGCTGACGTGAAGAAACCTCCGGCGACGAGTTCCGTTTTCGGGAATCGGCTCGCGTCTGCCCCCCCTGCCCTGCGGTTCGTGCGTTCCACACGCCAGGGCTCGAATGGCGAGATACGGAACACTTTCGCGGCCGCGCCATGCTCCGCGATGTCAAGCGTAACCGCCGACACGGGCAGGTAAGGGTTCCGCTTCAGGTAGTGCTCGGGCAGTACGATCTGGCGGAGGTGCTGGCTGTTCGTCGCGGTGAACCAGCGCTGGTAATCGTCGGCCGCGAGGCCGTATTGCCCGCCGCCACTGGTTGGTTCGAGGCTCCCCGGGACATCCGGCTTGAAGCGAAATCCGCGATTGCGCAGCGGGACTTCCGGCGCATCGGCTTTCTGTCCCGACTTCACAGTCCCGCCATCGTTGCCGGCACAGCCATAAATCCAGTTATCGAGTCCCCATTGCAGGCCGTTCACCATCTGCTGAATGTTCTTCAGGTTGAAGCCGGTGTAAAGCACCGTGGTTTTGTCAGCCTTGCCGTCACCGTCGGCGTCTTCGAGGTACAGCAAGTCCGGCGCGACCGCAACGATCACGCCACCCTTCCACGGCGTAATCCCCATCGGGAACCGCAACCCTTCCGCGAACGTCGTGACGGTCTCAAACTTTCCGTCGCCGTCCTTGTCGGTCAGCATGCGAATACGGCCGCGAGTTTCTTTGCCCGTGCCAACGCCGCCGTTCGGGTAGCCTCGCATCTCACAGACGAACAGACGGCCACGTTCGTCGAAGCACATGGCCACGGGATCAACGACATCCGGCTCCGACGCGACCAGCGTTGCCTTGAACCCCTCCGGAAGTTTGAACGAAGCCTGCTCTTCCTCGGGAGTCAGTGCGCCGGGTGCTTTCGGGAGTTCGCCCGCCTTCGGGGGTTCGGGAGACGTGGCTGCCAACGGGAGGCAGCAGAGCGCGATGCTGCAAGCGGCTAAGAGTCGGCGAGTTGTCATTTCTTCACCTCGGCGTTAAGCAGTTTTCGCATTGCTTTCAACAAGATCGCTTCGGAATCGGGACCGGCAAGCGCAACGGTTGGCTCGTAGCCACCTTCGAGAAATGCACTCGCGGGGGGGATGTAGCCGGGGCCATCGTCGCCATACGCTGCCGTGTTCACGACTGCATCGGGCCGCATCTTCTGAGCCGCAAGTTGGTACTCGATGAATGCCTCGCCAGGCAGGAACACGTTCAGCACCGTGCCACCGAAGTCGAGACAACTTACTTCAATCGGCGTGTCGATCCTCTTGAGCCAGGCGAGTTGGAATGCCGCGTTGTTGCGTTTCGCGGCAGACGCCTTTTCGTCGGCGAGTACCCCCCTGCTCTGCTCCTCACCAAAGTTCGCTTCCTTACGGGCGGGCAGTTTTACTGGCTCGAATCGCCAGGCGAAACCCTTCGTCTCGGTGCGTTTCGTCTCCTTCCACGATGCCGCCATGGCCATGTGAATCTTGTCGCGAAGAACAATTCTGTTCTCTTTTGAGCCGTCGTTGTATTTCCCCGCCGTGATGTTGCCGCCACAGCCGTTGAAGTACATCTGGAACATCTTTGTCTCGTCCTGAAACTTCTGTCGAGCCAGTCCGCAGAAGTCGGCACTCACGCGGCCGTCGCCGTAGTAGCTCATTGGATGGCAGGCATAAAAGTGCATCGCGGCGAGCGGCTTTTCACCATCCCAGAAGCTGAGCGTGCGGAGATTTGGGTCGATCAAGCCTGCGGGTTCGTCGCGCACTTCCTTCGCCTTGGTCGCACTCGTGCGGGTGAACTTGATCTTGCCATCCGCCCCGAGGATGCGGCGGTTCGACGCGACCTCCTTTACCTCGGCGGAACCTGTGCCGATGTGTGTGAACTGCATGGCCTTCGGCAACGCGGCTTTCAGTGCCTCCGCCGACCGCTTCACGCAGTCGTCGTAATACTTGAGGTCGAGCGATTTCGCCGCACCGGCCGCGGCAATCAATTTCTCGGCTTCCAAGTCTGCAAACGGTGCGTTGTGAGGGTGAACGGTGTGGAGTAAAACGTGTTCTGGTGTTGTGTGTGCTGCCTCTGCGAGCGCTGCACGCCAGACGCGGAACGCCTCGTTCCGGAGGCCGGTCCAGTCCACGACGCACAGAACAACGGGCTTCCCCATGCCAAGGAGTACGACTCCGAGCGCCCTTAGCGGGTCATCGACACCGCGAACGGGAAGTATCCATCCACCACACAGCGGGTGTCCGTCGGGCGGAGTCACATCACAGGAAAATGTCGCGAGATGCAGTGGCATGAAGAAGACTCACCGCAGGAGGGATGTAGGCATTATCCACACGGCGGGGGGCCGTGCAACGATGTGTTAAGCGGGCGTCCCAACGGGACGACGAAATGGAACATACTTCCACACGAGGGCCAGCAAGATCAGGCTGCCGCCAAGGAACATCGCGGGCGTCGGCGTGTCGGTGTGGGGAGTGAGCAGGTACGCCCAGATGGGATTCAGGAGCGGTTCCAGCAGTGTGATGATCGCCGCTTCCTGTGCCGACACCGCTCGCAGGCTCCTCGTGAACAGCCAATAGGGCACACCCATCTGAAACACACCGCACGCTGCCAACACAGCGAGTTGCGGCCAACTCGGGGACAATATCCACGCCTCAAATGCCGATGGCCCGTCGCTCACGAACACGAACAAGCCGAGCATCAGCGCCGAACCAATGAGATTGAGAGCAACCAACCACACCGCAGCATGTTCACGCAGTTTTCGCAAGAACAGCACCACGCCCGCATAAACGAATCCGCTGCCCACACCCATGAAGAGCACGAAGATTTCCTTTCGCGACTGCTCGGGTGATGCGGTCGCTGGCCAACCACCCGCCACGATCACGATTGCCCCCGTCGCTGCGAGAAACACCGATTGCCAGCCGCGACGGTCACCGGAATCTCCCAGGAGAAGCACGGCGAATATGAACACCCAGACAGGAGCAGTGTTCTGAAGGAAGATCGCGTTTGCTGCGGCACCGAGGCCAAGCGCCGAGAGGTAAAGCCCGCTCATCACAGTGAAGGTGAGGACCATGGGAACCATGATCGGACGGAAGGTGAATTGTTCACGGCGAACCAGCGCCAGCATGAACAGCCCGCCAAACAGACCTCGATAGAACGCGATCAACAGCGGCGACAATTGCGGCGTATCGAGACCGAGACCGAGCGGTTCGCGCAGCAACCGCATGAACACGCTGCCGAGGCTCCACAGACATGCAGCGAGAATCAAACAGAGCCGCGCACCAGATGCGGATTGGCCCACAACAGACATTGACGGTTACCCCAATCCACCAGGGGTCGGCTCGAAGTGAGGCGGCCAGGCAGTGCAGAAGATTATTGCTGGAATAAGTCGGAGAGGCCACTCGCGATCAGCGCAAGTGAGCAGCCCGGATCGTCCGGAGGCGACCGAGGAGTGGCTTGGGCACGCCTTGCGCGTCGATTAACCCGCCGGCGGGCGTGAGATGCGGATCGCAGTCAGACCAGTGATCCCAGGTAACAGCGCGTACATGTGGCGTGCAAAGTCCAAGGGTGGCGAATGACGCGCCCCATTCCGACTGCCCTTCCGGAGAAGGACCAGTTCGAGAGCTTGGAGCCCACACCGATTGCCCGTGGTGTGCCGCCACCGCGTCGGGCTGTGGTGAAGAAGGGAGGCTCAAAGACAGTTCCAGCGGCCGACCCAGGACCGTGAACAAGTTGATCAACCTTGCCGTGTCGAGCAAATCACGCGGGAAGCTGCCACGAGGTGTGGTTGCGACACGGATTTCCAGCTCAACTGCCGAGACCTTCAACCCTGTACGGATCAAATCATCAGGGAACGTGAGCGGCGAGATCGTGTGCTCTTCCTTCACCAGATAATCGCCCCAGGGCTGGGCGATGCTCAGGATCAGTTCCAGATTCGGATCAATCTGACCAGCTGCCTCGAAGAGCCTGAAGGCGAGACGCAGTCGTTCATCATCATCGAGACCGAGTGAATCGGCCTGATTGAATCCGGCACAGACCACCCATCGCGGCACATCGGCTTTGTAGCGTCGAATTGCCGTTTCGAGGAAGTCGCACATGAACGCCGCGAGGGTCGGCAGGTCCCCTTCCCATCCAGCAGCCCAGATCGGCAACATCCCCGGGGCGAGGTCGATCACTGGCCCCATCGTGATCGGAAGTTTCGCGGCCTTTGCCGCCGCTACTGCGGCATCCGTGTCCGACCAGTCGTAGGCCGACTCTTGCGGTTCGACATCACGCCATCTCAACGCGATCTGAGCGGCGTTGAACGTTCGGGCGTATTCCGCGCCGAGATTTCCCCAACCCCGCATCGTTCGGGCTGCGAGCCGGGTATCGAGTAGCTCTTCTTCCTGGTGTCGAGTGTCGAACAACTGCTCCGCGAATTCCCGTGCCAGGACATCTGCGAGCATGAAGCTCTGTTCGAGTACCCGCCCTGCAAGATTATCCGATTCACCCGGAGGAGCCTGAACCGCTTTTCCGAACAGCTTGATTGCCTCGACAAGTCCGCGGTCGAACGTGGTCGGTGTGACGAGGCCAATGGCTTGCCAGTCCGCAGATTGCGTCCGGACCTGGTTGAGCTTTCCCCGAGCCAGCTCGATCAGAAGTCGGTAGGGTTCCGAGCGTTCGCGAAGTGTTGGGCTGGCCGCGACAAGAGTACCGAACCCGCCAACGGGCCAGGGCATCAGCAGGTAGCCACTATCGGCCAGGGTTTTTGTGAGAATGATGCGACCGTCGCGAACTTCAACAGCGGTTGCGTCGATGGTTTGCTCGAATCCATGCGCAAAGGAAGCCCTACGCAGCGTCGCCTGAGCGAGTGCTGGCATCGGGTGCGGCAGGAGAAACGAGATCGACCCCATAACCAGGAAGACTCAGCTTTATTGAGCGGGATACAGAGGAGAATACAATAGTTATACCCCGACCACAATGGTGAGGCGAATACTCCCAGCAAAGACTCACCATTATCGTCAGCCCTTAGCTCCGGTACTGAGGGCGGTTATGGTGATGCCGTAACGATCAGCCAGAGCAACAGTTTGGGCCTCGTCAAGCAGAATAGTCTGACCGGCCTCAATGGCAAGTACGCGTGCACCCGCTCGATACATCGTTTCGATTGTTTCGGTTCCAACGGTTGGGACGTCAAAGCGTCGATCCTGACCTGGCTTGGCAACTTTCACAACCACGAAGCCCGAACGCGAACAAAGCTCACCTGCCCGCTCGATCGCGCGATCGGTTCCCTCAATTGCTTCCACCGCCAGTACGGCACGTTCACGGACCATGACGCTCTGGCCGATATCGAGTCGCCCCATCTCACGGGCCAGCGTCCATCCGACAGAGATGTCCTTTTCCTCGGCAGCGGTTGGCTTGCGTCGGGTTAATACACCATCGCGCACGAGTAACTCCGGAACGAGGTCCAGGGAGGAGACACATTCCAGGCCGTGTGCCCGGAATTCCGCGATGAGTCCCAGGAGAAGCGAGTCGTCGTTGTTGGCTTGCCGCTTCCGGAAGAAGTAGAAGCGGATCATTCTCCAGTCCGGGACCAACTGGAACCAGCGCCAGGGCTGGTAGATCATGTGCTTGTGAAATTTGCCGGCCATCGTCCAGCGTTCGACACCCCCACGGCGAAAGGTGCGCAGAAGGAAGCCCAGCGATGCGCGATGGAGAGTGTGGAACTCGGTGCAGATGTTCTTGAGAGCGGGATCTGCCATTCCCGCGACGCCCACGCAGATCACCGGGATGCCGCACTCGCGAGCCTTTTCCGCAAACGCGATGGGGAATCGCCCCGCACAGGCGAGCAACCCCACGGGCCGCGGTCCGGATAGCGCCAGTGCTTCGCGGGTTCGCTTCTCACGAAGTCCGGGCCAGCCGGGGAGCACCTGCATCTCAACCTTCCTCCAGACCCAGATGTTTTTTGATCCGCGTGACATCCTTGCGGATCTCGGGGAGCTTTTCCATCGTCATCATGATGCGAGCTTGTTCGCGATGCGGGAGCGCCGGCATTCCGAGGACTTGTGCACCGGATGAGATGTTCCCGGAAACTCCGCTCTTGGCCATGATGGTGACACGATCACCAATTGTGAGATGATCCGCAACCCCGACCTGCCCCGCCATCACAACGTAATCCCCGGTCGTCGTTGAACCCGCAATACCAACTTGGCTGCACAGGATGTTGTGTCGGCCGATGTTGCAATTGTGGCCGACCATCACGAGATTGTCGATCTTGGTACCAGCCCCGATCCGGGTTGGCCCGAATGTGCCACGGTCGATTGTCGTGCAGGCACCCACCTCAACATCATCTTCGATTTCGACGCTGCCAAGTTGTGGTACCTTCACATGCCGACCGTTCTGAACACGGTAGCCGAATCCATCTGCACCAATGACCGCGTTCGCGTGAATCACGACACGGTTACCGAGAATGCACTCGTCGTACAAACTCACGTGAGGGTACAGAACCACGTCTTCCCCGAGTTTACAGAACCGCCCCACCACAGCGCCGGCATGAATGACCGTGTTGGCTCCAATCACGCTGTGCTCACCCACGACTGCGAAGTGGCCGACACTCACACCCGGAGCGAGTTTCGCTGTGGGGTGGACGTGTGCGGTCGGGCTAATTGCCGGTCCCTCTTCACGTGGCCGCCCACGGAGTTGTTGAACAACTCGCGCGAATGCCATCAGGGGATCGGCCACGCGTATGATGGGCCGACCGTTCACCGGTACCGACTGTGGCACGATCGCTGCGGAGGCACGACTGCTGTGCCAAGCCGTCAGGTGTTTATCGTGTTCCACGAAGGTTATGTCGCCGGGCTGTGCCTCGGCGAGAGTTCGGGCGTTCGAGATGGGCAGGTCGCCGTCGCCGAGGACTTCGCCCCGCACCCACTCGGCCAGATTCCGGACTGTGATCGTCACGGTGGGCCTCTTCCCTGCGTGCCGCTTCACCCGCATCCGTGGGGTTTGGCGAAAGTTACCCAATGCCGGCAACCGAGGCAAGTGCAACCAACCTGCGCTTCAGGGGCGGTCGCGGCTGTCCGGGAGGTATCGACAGGAAGCAAAGCAAAATGCAGGGAGAAACGGGGAGTTTCACCAGATTCTGAGCAACCGACCGCCAATCTCATGGCATTCAGGTCGGGGACAGCCCTTCGGATTGGGCAAATTGATCTGCGGAGATTGAGCCGGCCGGCGATTCGATCACCCCACCGCCCGCACCCGCGCACGCCCAGATGATCTTCGCCCAGGCAAGATTGAGTGATTGGTCCGCGTTACCCCAGATAATGCACGTCAGCGCGTTGGGTGGCGTTCGGCGAATCGTGACCATCCCGGCCTGAGTGCCGACGCGGAGTTCCTTCCAATCCTCAGCAGGGATTTCATCGGGAAAAGCGGGCAGTCCATCGATCATGCGAAGCTGGCCCGTTTCGCCGACACGTGCGAGTTGTTTACAGACAGCATCCCACTTGGGTGGTTGGGAATTCGGAAAGCGAATAACGCGGTCGAGACCCATGCTTCACCAGCCCCAGAGTAGAGAAGCCCACCCCGATTTGGGTGGGCTTGCGGGATAGCTCACTTACCGACCAGAATCTCTTCGAGTTTCTTCTTCTGGTCCGCGCTGAGAACAGCCTTCATCTCTTTGTCTTTGGTTGTCTTGAGTTCCTTGATCTTCGCTTCGAGTTGATCAATCTCATCGTTGTACTTTCCCTGAATCTTGTAGATGGTTTGCACCTGGTCCTCTGTCAGCCCGATTTTCTTCCAGTTTGCAGGCAGCACACCCTTGGCCTTCGTTGCAGGAACTTCCTTCTTTGGTTCCTGCCCAATCAGGCCACCAGACAACACAAACAATGAGCTAAACAGGACAAGAACAGCGACACGACGCGACATTATCCACCTCAATCCGCATCGGAGTGTAAAGGAGTGGTTAGCGAACACTCCTATTAAGATCCCCGCGATGTCGGCGTGCAAGTGAAAAGTCGTCAGTTTGTCTTTGCTCAACCCTTCACAAGTTTGTCCCACAGTTCCTTGTACTTCTTGAGGTACTCGGTGCCTTCCGCGACCGGGAATGACTTGCCAACTTCACAGAGGGTGTAGCGATCGTACCCGATGCCGCGAAGTAATCCGAACAACTCGCGGTAAGGATACGCACCCTTCGCGTCGTTCTCCAGATCGTTGATGTGGCACGAACGGATCCAGGGTTTGAGCATCTCGAACGAGGTCTTCACGGACTTGTTCTCGATGTCGGTCGGGTTCGAATTCCACGTCAAACCGACAGCTTTGGACTCACACGCCTCCATGAATGCCTTCGCGTTCTTGGGGACCTGCGTGACTGCTCCGTGAACTTCGACCCAGATCTCGACGCCGGCGTCGGCAGCGGCCTTGCCACATTCCGTGAGCGCGCGGCCGATCTGCTCGAACGTTTTCTGGGGATCAGCGTCCTTGGGCACACCGTTGGGCCGGACCTTCACACCCTTCCCGCCAAGGTCCTTGACAAGCCCAATGAACTGCTTGCAGTCCTCGATGTTCTTCTTCACCACTGCGGGGTCGGCAGCGTGAAATTCACAGGTACTCCCGCAACCCCAGAACACGATCCCCGAGTCCGCGAACTGTTTCTTGACCCCGGCCCGCTGATCGGCGGTCAGGGATGGTTCCACGCCGTGCTTGTGGGTCGTTCGGCACTCAACCGCCGCAACCCCGACTTCCTTGCAGACCTTCAGAATCGTGGGAAGATCCCAATCTTTGGGAACGTTGTAGGTCACCAGGCCAAGTTTGAACTTGGCAACTTCTTCGGCTCCTCGGCTCAGTTGAGCGTTCAACCCCGTTGAAACCGCGACAGCCGAGGTGGCGAGAAATTCCCGACGAGAGAGAGAATTCATGGGCAGTTTCCTGAAATTGTGGCGGAACTTATCTCATGATGGGGATTCATGATCGGTCCGCAAGAGAAAAAAGTATGGTGACTCGGACAATAAGCCCCCACCGTGGCGCATCGTAGTGTGTGAGAGATGTCTGGCAGCGTCATCTCTCAAATGTGGGAGCGACTCAGTCGGGCCGGTTGGTTCAGGGGTTGGCAGCGTCCCCTGAATCGGCCGGTCCGACAGTCCATTTATACCCCACATGCAAAATCACTTCTTATCCTTCTTCACGTTCTCCGCACAGTCGGGGCAGTCCGCCGATGTGTGATCTGAAGTGATCCGCCAACCTTCCGGAAACTTCGAAAACGTAAGAGTAAACCGCCCCGTGGCTGTTTCCGTTGCTAACTTCAGAATGTAGCGACCACGCACCATCGCGGTGTCCGAGCTGAATCCTTGAAAGTGAAGTTCGGCGAACGACAATTCCCCGCGTTCCGCGAGTTTGCCATCCTTGTCCGGCGTGAAATACTTCTTCAGATACCGTGCTCGTGTCGCTTCCCACCCAAATGTGATGCGGTCTCCCGACATGAACGTCAGCCTTTCGTCGCGCCAGTAACCTGCCATGAAACCATTGAGATCGCCATTGTTCCAGGCCGCTACCTGGGCATCGAGGACCGCACGAATCGCTGCTTCATCTTCTGCTGATGTGGTATCCCTCCGGACTTCGGCTGGATCACCCCGTTTAAGATCAGCCATCGCATCCTTGATCAGAAACACTGCACCGATCATCAGGATGACCAGGATCACGATGTTCGCGAGGCAACCTAAATAGAACAGTCGTGCACGGAATCGGAGTAGCTCGGCTTGTGGGACGGGAAGTTCAGGCATGGTGATTGTCGCTGAGTTGGTTCCTGGCGTTGTGTTACGATTAGCATACACCAGCGGGTTTACCTCGACGCCCCGCGGGGCTAGAGTAATTACACCAGGACACAGGAGCACATAATGCCGCAGGCCGCACTCGACTGGCTGGGGAAGAATCACGAAGAACTCGTACGGGGTCTGGCAGATCTCGTCGCCATCCAGAGCATCAGCACGGATGGTGAACACCAGGCCGAGATCGACCGCACCGCGAAGCTCACCTGCGACATGATGCGACAGGCAGGGTTGCACAACGTCGATGTGCTGCGGGTCGGCGGGTCGCTTCCCTACGCGTACGGCGAGTGGCTCGACGCACCGGGTAAGCCAACGGTGTTTCTCTACGCTCACCACGACGTTCAGCCGGTGAACTACGTTGAGCAATGGCAATCGGATCCGTGGAAACTCACCCGCCGCGATGGACGCTTGTTTGCGCGTGGTTCTGCCGACGACAAGGGTGCAATCTCGGCGATGCTCGGTGCGATTGCCGCTTATCGCAAGACCGGCAACACGTTACCTGTAAACATCAAGATGCTCGTCGAGGGCGAAGAAGAGATCGGTTCGAAGTACCTGTTGAAGTTCTTCGAGGCTCACAAGGAACGGCTGAAATCGGACGTGATCGTTGTGTGCGACACCGAGAACATCGAAGTTGGGATTCCGAGCATTACCTACTCCCTTCGCGGAATCGTCGGCGTTCAGGTGGATGTCAGCACCGCGAAGACGCCTGTTCACAGCGGGATGGCGGGCGGCGCACTCCCTGACGCAGCAATCGCGTTGAACGCGATCCTCGGTCGGCTCTACTGGAACAATGAGGCGTTGCCCGTCCCCGGGATGTACGATCAAGTTCGCACGCTCACCGACAAGGAGCGAGCGGCATTTAACAAACTCCCTTTCGACGCGGATCAGTTCCGGCAAGGCGTTGGCCTCGTTCCCTCCGCGCGACTTGCAACTGAGGAAGGGTACAACACGTACGCGCAAACCTGGCGGCGACCTGCGGTGACCGTCATCGCTCAGGAAGCCAGTTCGATCAAGGGTGCCTCGAATCAGGTGCTTCCGAAGGCGTCGGCAATCGTGAGTTGTCGGATTGTCCCGGATCAGAAGCCCGAGAAGGTTCTTGCCGATCTCACCGCGTTCCTCACCAAGGATCCGCCTTGGGGATGTGAGGTGAAAGTCACGCCTGCCGGCCCGCCTGTTGATTGGTGGATGACCGACCCGAATGGCCCGGCGTTCGAGTCGGCACTCGCGGCAATGCGAAGTGGTTATGACCGCGACCCCGTGGCGATTGGCTGTGGAGGGAGTATTGGGTTCGTCGGGCCGCTGTCGGATCTGTTCGGCGGCGCCCCTGCCCTTCTGATGGGAATTGAAGACCCCGCGAGCAACGCCCACGCTCCGAACGAAAGTTTGCATGAGGGCGACTTCAAGAAGCTGATGGCATCGCTTGTGCGACTCTTCGACAACCTCGGCAAACTCACTCCATCACGGGTGAAGTAAGGCATCAGCCCTGGAGCCCAGGCCGCTGGCGACGCTGGCCTGGGCTAAGGGAGCACGACCTTCAGGCCGAAAGCCAGGTGGAAATCCGTTCATGTCTCGCATGATTCAGACGCGAACTCGGGGCTGAACTACCGATCGGGATCACATCAGGTGTGCATATTTGCTTGCTGGCGCATCACATCAATGTGTTTTGGCGAGGCCTGAAATTGTTCTGATGAACTTTCTTCCAGACGAATCGAACGGTTCCAGGGCTGAAATGATGGTTCCAGACGTGTTTCGATCGGTTCCAGACGTGGGGTGTGCAGATCGCGTGGAATCGTTTGGGTCGAACCCGTCAGGCTCTGTTGTGTTTGGCCGGTGAACGACGAAGCCCCCTCACGGTAAGAGGCAGCTACCTTTTCCCGGCGTTCTCCACTCGAGTCTGATGAGTTTCACCCTACTCGTTTCAGGTGGAATCACGCTTCTTCTACCTTCTCCGGGAACTGCCAGTTAATGGGAGTTTCTCCCAGGGTCTTCAACGCTTCGTTGATCTTCGAGAACGGCTTGCTGCCGAAGAACTTCGTAGCCGACAACGGCGACGGATGTGCGGACTTGATGATGACGTGGCGGGACTCGTCGATCAGCTTGATTTTCTTCTGCGCATATGCCCCCCAGAGCAGGAACACCACGGGCTTTTTCCGATCGCTCACAGCCTTGATGGCAGCGTCTGTGAATTGCTCCCATCCCTTCCCGGCATGTGAGTTCGCGGCACCCTCACGAACAGTGAGGCAGGCATTGAGCATCATGATCCCTTGCCTGGCCCACGACGCGAGATAGCCGTGCTTCACGGGCGCGATGCCGAGGTCCTCTTTCAGTTCCTGATAGATGTTCCGTAGCGACCCAGGTAGGCGAACCCCAGGCTTCACCGAGAAGCACAAGCCGTGAGCTTGCCCTGCTGTGGGATACGGATCTTGCCCGAGGAGGAAGACTTTCACCTGGTCGAGCGGTGTGTAACGAAATGCGTTGAACACGTCCTCTGCGGGAGGAAACACGTTGTGTGCTGCCCGTTCCTCCGCCACGAACTTCTGGAGGTCATTCCAGTATGGTTTGCGGGTCTCCGGCTCAAGTGCCGCCAGCCACGATGGTGGCAGGTCTGCAGGTAACGGGGAACTTGGTGGCTGGACTGTTGGTGATTCTGATTCAAAGAGTGATGGCGTGATCGTTTCTTTTTTGGACATCGCGAACCTCACGAAAAGTGGTTCAGGTGATTTTACCTACTCCAAGAGCTTTCACGATGTCGGATTTCGTGATCCCTTGAGCCGATAGTCACGGCAGAGCGATGGAATCGAGATCGTTGTAGCCTCCTGTCGGAACGCGGGTACAATCACAATTATCGCTCACCCTCGCTCCCAGGTTCGCGTATGGCCCGTCTCCCGGTCGCCCTATTGGGCCTGTTCGTACTCACGTCCCCTGCATTTGCGCAGAACGACGTTTCCTCTCCCGAAACACCTGTTGCAGTTTGGCGTTTCGACGCTGCGGGCGAACCAGGTGTTCCGAAGGGCTTCGCCAAGTTTGTCGAACCCGGTCCGCGTCCACCCATCTATCCCGCGTTCGCTCCGACGAACAACGCGATGGCCTTCACTGCGGCGAATGCCAGCATGACGGTTCGCGAGACGGACATGCCGAAGGCGAATCTCCGTTTTGGGCTGAACGACTCAATCACCATCGAAGCCTGGGTGAAAGTCGCCGAGTTGAAAGAGGGAAGTTACGAATACATCGTGGGCAAAGGGCGAAACCGGAAGGCGGGGTTCCCCGAAAAGAACCAGAACTACGCACTTCGCTTGAAGGCCGAGAAGGGCGAATCACGCGTCTCATTCTTGTTCGCGAGTGAACCCGCAGCGGGCAAGGTTGCTGAGTGGCACCGCTGGACGACAGGCAAAGGGTTCACCACCGGCGGCTGGCATCACATCGCAATCGTCTACACTTTCGGGAAACCGGGTAGCATTCGCGGGTACATCGATGGCGTTGCCCAGAAAGGAACCTGGGATGAGGGCGGCGCAACGACTCGTGCGCCGGTCACCGACGCCGACGATCTCACCATCGGCACCGGCAACGGAGGCGGGATCGGTAACACGTTTCGCGGCTCACTCGACGACGTCGCAATTTGGCGAGGAGAGTTGTCCGACGAGGTGCTTCGGCACCGGTACGAGTTCCTTCCGCCGCCGCCTGTCGTGAAACGGGGCGATCTTCCGAAGGGCGAGGTCCTTGTCCAACTCTGTGAAGAAGGCTTGCCGAGCAGGAACGCATGGCCCGAGCTTCCGCCGCAACCGACGGAAACTTACCGCGAGGATTGTTTCGGTTTCTTCGAGGTGCCTCACAAGTACATCGATACCGGTGTGAGGGGCGATCGCGGATATCCCTTCCTTCTGCGAGCCGCGGCCGTCGTGACATTGCCCCCTGGCAAGCATCGCATCCTGCTCCGCGGGCGTGGTTCAGCACGACTCTACTTCGACGAGAAGTTGCTGCTTTCAACGCCATTCTTCAACCGAGACAGCAGCGGTCACGGCACCATCGCCAAACCCGAGAGTTATCTGAACCTCGGGCCAGATTTCCGTTTCGCCCCGCCCGGCAACCGCGAGACCTGGATCACGTTCGAGTCCAAGGGAGGCGAGCACTCGGTGGTGCTCGAAACTATCATTGGCAACTACCTTGGCAACTCCAAGCGTCGGCCTGAACTTGGCGAAACGGTTGTCGCGATCTCGTTCGCGGGCAGCGACACGTGGCAACTAATCTCGCCGGGAACCCGAGTGGTCCCCTACACCGACGCGGGCTGGGCGATTTATGAGGCCGAACGCTCGGCATGGCTGGGTAAGGTGAACGCTGCTGCTCGCGAGGTGAAGCGGAAGGAGCACGAGGGATACTGGAAGACGCGACGTGAAGCCGCGACGAAGTGGTTGGCGTCCACACCCGACGAGAAAGTACCGGAACTGCCCAAGGGTTACCCTGCACAAAACGCCATCGACCACTTCCTCGGTGCGAAGCTCGCGCAAGTGAAGCAGCAAGCGGCAGCCCCGCCAGGAGCGGTCGATTACTTCAAGCAGGTTCAGCCGATTCTCGAAGGAAAGTGTTACGACTGCCACACGGGTGGAAAGGCGAAGGGTGGGCTACGGCTCGATGACCGCGCTGCGACCATTGAGGGCGGCAAGAACGACGGACCCGCGATCACGCCAGGCAAACTCGCCGAGAGTTCACTGTTGGCACGTGTGAAGCCTGACGCCAATGGTGTGATGCCACCAAAAGGTGAGAAACTCAACGCCGAGCAGATTCGCATTCTCGAAACGTGGGTGAAGGAAGGAGCACGCTGGCCCGACCTTAACGCCGAGCACACCACACTCACGCCCCTCACGGACGACCTCACGTTCCTCCGCCGTGTGGCCCTCGATACGGTCGGCGTGGTTCCGACACCAGCCGAGATTCGGACCTTCCTCGCGGACAAATCCCCGGAGAAGCGTGCAAACACGATTGAACGATATCTCGCCGATCCTCGTTGGGCCGATCACTGGATGGGTTACTGGCTCGATGTGCTCGCCGAGAACCCGAACATCATCAACCCGACGCTGAATAACACCGGCCCCTTCCGGTGGTGGCTCTATGAATCCTTCCGCGACAACAAGCCGATGGATTTGTTCGTCACGGAACTCCTGCGAATGCGAGGTAGCATTCGTTTCGGTGGTCCGGCCGGATTCGGTGTCGCGTCGCAGAACGACGTTCCGATGGCGATGAAGGGAACCGTTGTCGCTGCGGCATTCCTTGGGGTCGAGATGAAGTGCGCTCGGTGTCACGATGCACCTGCGCATGAGTCGCTGCAACGCGATCTCTTCGAGCTTGCGGCGATGCTCGAGGCGAAATCCGTGAAGGTACCGACAACCAGCAGCGTGGTCCTCGGCGAGGTTCCCAAGGGTGGTCGCAAGCCACTGATTAACGTCACCCTGAAGCCCGGCACGGCCGTGGACGCGAAATGGCCATTCGCACGCTACGCACCCGAGGAGTTTGGCAAGCAACTCGCAGAGTATCCAGATGATGTTCGCGACCGCCTCGCCACGCTCATGACAGTTCCGCAGAACGAACGCTTCGCTCAGGTGATTACTAACCGTGTGTGGAAGCGGCTGATGGGACGCGGGATCGTGGAACCCGCCGAGGACTGGGAACGCGGCAAGCCCTCACACCCTGAGTTGCTGCGGTGGCTTGCGCGTGAGTTTGTTCGCGGTGGCTACGACGTGAAGCAACTCACACGGCTCGTCTTGAACTCGCACGCTTATCAACGGGCAGCTGACCCGGCGCTGAAGGATACCCCGGTTCTGTTTACCGCCCCGGCTCGTCGCAGACTCACCGCAGAACAGATTGTGGATTCCATGTTCACTGCGACTGGGGCAACATTCCGTGTCGAGGAGGCGAGCCTGGATATTGACGGTGTCCGCGAGTTGACCAGTTCGATCACGCTCGGCCAGCCACGGCGATCGTGGATGCTCACGAGTACCTCGAACGAGCGTGACCGTCCGAGTCTGGCGTTACCTCGAATTCAAATGGTGGGGGATGTGCTTCAGGCATTCGGCTGGCGTCCCTCCCGTCAGGACCCGGTTACCACACGCGAGACAACCACGAACGTGCTTCAGCCAGCGATTCTTCAGAATAGCCCCGTCGGTGTCTGGCTCACACGACTCAGCGACGACCACGGGGTAACACAGATCGCACTGTCCGCAAGTTCGCCTGATGAGTTGGTTGACGAACTGTTCCTCAAGGTGCTGACTCGCAAGCCCACTGAGAAGGAACGCAAGGCATACATCGAGTATCTGCGAGCAGGTTTCGACACTCGAGTGAAAGCACCCGCACCCAAGCCGCCAGTGAAGCGACAACCCGAACCGTATGTGTCGTGGTCGAACCACCTCCACCCGGATGCGACCACGATCAAACTTCGCGAGGAGGAAGTGGCACGCAAGGGCGACCCACCCACCGAACGCCTGGACCCCGTCTGGCGCTCGCGTGTGGAAGATGTGCTGTGGGCCGTCCTGAACTCCTCCGAATTTGTCTTCACACCGTGAGGTCACCCGAATGAACCGTCGCGATTTCCTCGCTTCTTCCGCAGCGCTCGCCGCATCGTCGGCGTTTGCGAACGACGTCAAGCCGGCGCCCCTGAAAGGCAAGGCCGAGGCGTGCATCTTCATCTGGTTGGGTGGGGGCATGGGTCAGGTCGATACGTTCGACCCCAAGGCAAAAGGCGTCAATAAGGGGACGCCCAAGAAGGCCGGCTCGCTCTATGACTCCATTCCCACAGCGGTCGCTGGCGTCCGGGTGTGCGAACACCTGAAGAAGACCGCAAATGTGATGGACCGCGTCACGGCTGTGCGCACGGTGAACCACAAGGTGATCGACGAACACGCGTTCGCCACGAACCTCGTTCACACGGGACGCATGACGAGTGGCAACGTGGTGTACCCGTCGATCGGTTCCATCGTGGCACACGAACGAGGGGCCGCGAACCCCGAAGTGCCTCCATACATCTTGATCGGGTATCCGAACGTCAGCCGCGGGCCAGGCTTCCTTGGCTCGAAGGCTGGGTACGTCTATCTCACCGACACCAACTCCGGACCAGTTGGTTTCACGCGACCAGGTGATGTTGACGACAAGAGAGCCGCAGAACGCCGCAAACTGCTGGAGACGATTGGTTCTGCTGCCCAAGCGGGTTCGAGCGTGGCAGACTACGAGGCCGCACAGGCCGAATCGCTACGACTCGCAGGGCCTTCATTCCTCAAGCATTTCGATTTGAAGTCTGAACCGCCGAAATTGAGAGAAAGCTACGGCGGTGAGTTTGGTCAACGATGCCTGCTGTCGAGGCGACTCGTCGAAGCGGGCGTGAGGTTCATCGAGGTTTCGCACAACCTGAACTTCCTCAACGGCACCGGATGGGACGTTCATAACGACGGCATCGACAAACAACACTTGCTGATCGAAGAGATGGACACCGCGCTTTCCGCGCTAATCCTTGATCTCGAACACAAGAAGCGGCTCGATAGCACTCTCATCGTGATCGGCACAGAGTTCGGTCGCCCGCCGGAGTTCGATGGTGGTGGCGGTCGTGGACACCAAGGCACGGCCTTCTCACTCCTACTGGCTGGTGGTGGACTGAAGCACTGTGGAGCCTATGGGGTCACGGACGCACTCGGAAAGACGATCGTGGAAAACGGCGTATCCATCCCTGATTTCCATGCAACGATACACGCCGCGCTGGGAATCGATACCACAAAAGAGTTGCACGACGGACCACGACCTGTACCGATCACAGATGGCGGCAAGCCAGTCCGCTCCCTCTTCGCTTGATTGCAACCGTGATCAACGAAGTGTATTTGTCAGGAAGTGCGCTCGTGCCACCCATAGAGTGCACTTACTTTCACCTGCGATCACAGGCGTTCCGAACAATCCTGTGGGTTAAAGATAGGCAATTCCCAGACCTTGCTTGGCTCGCAAGCGATTCTCTTCGTGATCCAGCAGAATGGAGCTCTCAATGGCCGACGAAGCCGATCGCGAGATTGAGCCAATCCACCTCGGCAACGCGCACTCACTACCCGGAGGTGATGCGGATACTGCTCAGTCCCCGTTCGGCACGCTTGCACAGTCACCAGAGGATCAAACCCGGGCTGCTGCTGTCTCTTCAAAGTTCGGCGTCGCCGTACCCGGGTTTGAGATTGAAGGTGAACTTGGTCGTGGCGGAATGGGCGTTGTGTACAAGGCGCGACAAACGGGATTGAATCGGCCTGTGGCCCTCAAGATGGTCATTGCGGGAGCATACTCCGATCTCACCACCCGAACCCGATTCTTGCTCGAAGCCGAATCGGTGGCAGCGCTCGAACACCCGAACATCGTGAAAGTCTTCTCGTTCGGGGAACACGACGGTCACCCATTTCTCGCGATGGAATTTCTTCCGGGGGGCAGTCTCGCGGATCGCGTCAAGTCTGGCGGAAGGATTCCTCCCCTTGAAGCTACTGCGCTGATGGCGAAACTGGCGACAGCAGTGGCTCATGCCCATTCTCGGGGAGTTGTCCACAGAGATATCAAGCCTGCCAACGTACTTCTCACCTCCGATGGCGATCCACGACTCACCGACTTTGGTCTTGCAAAGGTGGGGCGTTCCGATCTGAGCATCACGGGACAGGTTCTCGGAACACCGGCGTATATGGCGCCAGAACAAGCTGCTGGAAAGGTCCGTGATGTTGGTACACCGGCGGACATCTACGCACTTGGGGCCGTGCTCTACGATCTCCTCACCGGCAGACCACCGTTCACAGGCGATTCGGCCGCAGCAACACTGCACATGGTACTTTCCTGCGAACCTGAGCAGTTGAGGAAGCATGAGCCAGAGGTTCCGCGAGATCTCGAAACGATCTGTATGAAGTGCCTGGAGCGGGAGCCTGCGAAGCGATATCAGACCGCGCAGGCCTTTGCGGACGATCTCAACTGCTTTCTCCATGGAGAACCCATCTCGGCCAGGCCCACAGGGACACTCGAGCGAGGTGTCAAGTGGGTAAAACGAAACAAGGGGTTGTCTGCGGGGCTCTGTGTCGCTGCGATGGCGCTGCTTCTGGGGATCGCAGCATCAACAGGGTTCGGTCTCTGGGCAATGACCGAAGCCGACCGCGCAACGAGCGAGGCCCAGCGAGCCACGAGCAAAGCGAATGATGAACGCCAGGCGAGAGAACAAGCGGCATCATCCGAAAGACGAGCGATGGCGGCACTGGGTGAAGCTCAGGCGCATAGGCTCTCGGCCGATCGGAGGCAGGCGGAGCTTGAATTCAGCAAGGCGATGACTTCCTGCGAAGAGGGGCGAGTGCATGAAGGTCTTGAGATGTTTGTGCGGGTCGTGGAACTCGCGGAGGCGAACGCCACTGCAAGGGAGTCTGAGGAAACCAATCAACAGAAAGAGACCGATCTCGAACTGGCACGTGTCGCTCGACTAAACCTCGCGGCCTGGCAACGTGTGTTGCCGCCTACCCCGCGGGCATTCCTTCATCCGCATCCGCCCCTCCTGTCGGTCTTTCTCCCCAACGGCAAGCAGTTTGTTACGGCAGGCCGCGACTCCCAACTCAACCTTTGGGATACAGCAACTGGAAAATTGATCCGGACGTATGATCCACCGCGCACATTCTCATTACCTGGGAATCGCCCCATTTTTTGGTCGGTCGCTGTAAGCCCGAATGGGAAAACACTCGCAACGGGTGGTTCAGACGGACAAATAGTTGTCTGGGATACGGACTCACCAAAGTACCGGTTCGCATTCAAGGCCATTGCACCCGGCTTGAATTCTAACGATGCAAATGTGTTCTGCGTTGTGTACGCCCCGAATGGGAACCTGTGGGCTACTGACGGAGTATCCGGTATTCAGCAGTGGGATATCGAATCCGAGGCCAAACCGAAATTGCTCACCAAGCTAGCTCCTCCTCAGGGTGGAAATGTCCTGAATGTCTTTGCATTGTCGTCAGATGGACAGTTCGCTTACACGGGCGATCGAAGTGGTGAGGTCAGGGAATGGGACCTCAAGGCAAACACTCTCAAACGGGTATGGAGGGCCAGTGGGTGGGTGCAGGACCTAGCAGTATCTCCTGACAACAAATACATTGCGGCAACCGGTGCTGGCACCAGTGTCCAACTGATTGACTTGACCGGGACAAAACCAACAACTGATATCGACCTGTCTGGTTCAAACGGAAATGGAGTTGCTTTCGCTGCTCAGCAGCCAGTTCTGGTCACATCGGATAACGACGGAAATATCCGATTCTGGCATCGCGAAACGGGGCAGCCAGTTGGGATCCCGTTGCGCATCACAGGTGACCCTCATCGAACACGTTTTCTTCAGGGGACAGATCAGTTCGTGGTTCCGTCAGCGAGTACGACCTACCTATGCTCGGTTCCTCGCCCTGCCACCCATCTAACGATGCGTCGCGATGGTCGTGTCCGCGGACTCGATTTCTCCCCGAAGGGCGATCGAATTGTTGTCGCCGGAAACTACTCTGGTGACATCTTCGACGCTCAAACACTCAAGACGATACAAGTCTTACCTCGTGTAACCGACATCATCCGTTCATTGCGATATGATTCGGACCCCCAACGCGATCAGGTCTTTCGCGGCTTCGTGAGTGCATTCGACAGAGTACTTGTTTCCAATGGAACTATGTCGGAGATGCAAAATACGATCTCGATGGGCCAGATTCGCCAGATCGAATTTACACCAAGCGGATCCTCCATGTACCTACTGGGTACGAACCTCATTACGCGATTCGCCCCAGCCACCTTGGCCCCAATCCTACCCATGCGACCTGCGAAGGATATGCCTCCCGGAATGGAATTGGGTGCGATGGCAGTTCGCCCTGATGGCGACGAGGTACTCGTCACATACGGGAATCGTATACTTTTGTTGCACCCCGAGACATTGAAACCGGCACGTGCTGGGCTGAGTGCGGGAGATGAAATTCGCGCGGCTGCCTACACACGAGATGGACAGGCAGTGCTCATTGGCCGGCGCGATAACAAGGCAGAGTTGCTCTCGGTGGTAACGGGACAACCTCTCACTCAGCCGATGCCACACGCGAGAGCGGTGGCCGCTGTGGCGGTCAGTCCAAGTGGTGGCATCCTGGCAACTGGCAGTCGAGATCACACGGCTCGGTTCTGGGATACCCGCACCGGCTTGCCAGTTGGGCCACCTATGCTTCACCAATCGGAGGTCATCCAGGTCCGGTTCGAGCCTAATGGGAACCGTCTTGCGACTGGCACTGGCGGTGGCCATGTGATGCTATGGGAGGTGCCACCAGTTCCGGAGTTGGGATCAGTGGCAGAGTTGCGAACCCGCTTCATTCGCCAGACAACTGCACCCCCAAAGTAATCCACACAGGCGTTGTTCCAGAGCTAGTTCTCCAAACTGACTTACTTCACCTGATCATTTTCCTCGTTGGCCGAGGTCCGATGGACGACCACCTGCCTCCCTCGAGACCGCTCGCCCAGCGCGACTGGTTCTGGCTCCTCCTCGCCTTGGCTGGACCTCTTGCCCTGTATGCTGGGTTTGGGTGGCTCTCAACTTCAAGCGTGAAGGGGGTTCGTATCTTCTTCGACAGTTACGACCCCTTGGTTTATTACAACGCAAGTAGTTGGGTTACCAATGGGGGTACGTTGTACCGGGATGTGCTCTCGGAGTATCCCCCAGCGGCAGCGTTGATCTTCGCAGCTGTCCGATTCATGTCCGAACTGTTGATGCCATTCCAATCTGCTTTCGACAGTTTTGTCTGGGCATGGATGTCTACTGCCTGGGTGGTCTACCTCGCGATCATTCGAACGACTCTCAAGCACTTGCCACGCAAAATGGTTTGGTTGTGGTTAAATCCCGTCGTCCTCTACTTCTCCCTGCAAAGGTTCGATCTCTACCCGGCCGGGTTGACACTGCTCGCACTCATCGCCGCGAGTCGGGACCGATATCTAACAGCTGCTCTCTGGCTTGGCCTTGCAGCCTCTGTCAAAGGATATCCCCTGTTCGTGGTACCGGCGTTCGCCCTGTTCGTATTGAAAATGGCAGGATTCTCTCGTGCGATTTGGTGTTGCGTGATCTGCGGTGGAGTGTTTGTCGCGCCGATCTGCGTCGTCGCCAGTTATGCAGGCTGGGACGCTGCAACACTCCCCTTCCTCTATCACGCGGCCAGGGGACTCGATCCCGACGAGAAAAGCAGCACTTATCATGTGGCTATCGAGGTCCTCAGGATCGAGCAGGTCCGAGCACTCACGGCAGACCGCACAGTACCTCGCGTTTTGCAGCTTGCGACTGTCTTGCTGGCGGCAAGTCTCGTACCCAGTCGTATCGATCAATTCGCTCTCGCCGGACTGCTGGCCGTGACTGGTTTCATGTCGTTCTCTTTGTTCTTTTCGCCGCAATTTGTGATTTGGCTGGTGCCGCTTGCCATGTATTCCAACTCCAGGATGGTAGTCGTGACAGTTCACGCCACGCTCCTCGCGACCTGGCTGTTTTTCCCGGTGGGCTATGATTTGAAACTGGCTGACCCCAGTTCAGTTTTCAAGCAGAATTTATTCGATTTCGCAGTGCTATTGATGACCCTTCTCCGTTTCGTCGTGATGGCTGTCGCACTCGGAACTCTGCTAACACGAAAAGGGTCGACCCCCGCACAAGCTGCGAATTGACACATTCCGGAGTTGATTCTTGGAAGGGATGACGTTCGACGAGTGCATGAACTATCAGCCGTTGTTTGGTGCTGGAGGAGGTCCATCGAGAACCGCCCGCACGACCTGCTCCTGACGCCAGGGTTTGAACAGCACGTACTTCATGCCGTCAGTCCGTGCCTTCACGATTGAATGTGCCAGATCGTAACCGAAACCAGTCGTCAATGAAACGATTGCCGTCGGCCGGGCCGTTCGCAACCGCTTGTAACAGTCGTACCCCCCCAGGTCGGGTGGTTTCACTTCCTGAAAGATTGCGTCGTAATCCGCATCTGCCGCCATCGCGATCCCATCCTCACCCGTGGATGCCGATTCGGCAGTAGCGCCAAGTCGCTCCATCAGGAGATGTGCAGAGCGGCGGAGGCGTTCATCGGTTTCGACAATCAGAACTCGTTTGCCGAGCAAAGGGAGATCACCCGAGGTTGCCGATGAAGTATCAGTCAGGCTACGACCGACGCGAGACACGCACTCCTTGACCTGCCTTGCAGAATCAAGGATGCGTCGCAGCCGAACGGTCGCTTCCGGGTCTGTCCGAATCCAGCGTTCCAGGAGCACGCTAGCTCCTGCGATCACTTCATCTAGCGGGAGGGCGATCTCTTTGTTCACGGCTTCGATCGACTGGGCAGCAGTGCAGACGAGTTGAGCGCTGAGGAGATCAAGCGTGTGAAGTGCAACTGCGATTTCTTTGCTGAAGAGTTCTGTGAACTGGAGATCATTTGGCCCAAAGCCATTCACTCGGGGGCTTTCGACGTTCAACGTGCCGATTACTTCATCATGAAACTGAAGTGGAACCGTCATGGAGCTTCTGGCATCTGCAGCCCCAGCGATGTAGTGGGGGTCATTTGCCGTATCGACACAGAGATAACTCTTTCCGGTATAGGCCACGTAGCCGGTGACACCATTATCATGGGGCCGGGCATAGAGAACTCTGTTCGCCGCCTCCGGCAACATCCCGTCTTCAAGGAGCGGTTTGAGTTCCCCCGACTTCCGATCGAGCAACCGAACCTCGATCGTGTCGTAGTTCAGCAGATCGTGGATGAACTTTCGAAGGTTAATCTTGAGGAGTTCAACCCTTGACGGAACATTCATTTCCGCGAGCTGTTCGGGGTCAAGCCCCGCGAGTTCGCGACCAGCTTGATGGAGAGCATCGAGTTTCTGTTGCTGAGCCACTTCTGCAGAGACGTTCTGAACAAAGGCGACGAGTTGTGTCACTTCTCCTGTGGCGTTCAGAACAGGCTTGATCTCAGCTTCAATAAAGGGTTGTTCAGGATTTCCAGTACGATGGAACCGGAGCGACGTGGCGCGGCCTGCCGCAGCTGTAGCCAGTGGATCAGCGTCCGAGGACGCCATGACACCATTCCCGAGTGCATCCAGAAACCGGAGACCCACCGGGTCGATACCGACCCAGTCGCGGAAGTGTGAGTTAGCCCAAACAACAGATCCGCTGCGGTCAAGGATGACCAGGCCCTTGTCGATGTGTTTCAATATCAGGTTGTCACGTCCGAACTCGTCCAAAATCGCGGTCATCACTTCGGGTGACGAAACCACTGCCGCGAATGTACCTGTCCGAAGCGACTGCGCAACGGCAGCCGGGTCCGACGACACGGGTTCCACGTCGGCTTCGGGCAATGCACCGTTCAGCAGCCCTGTGGTTGGGCCGATCAGTAATAACCGGGGTCGGTCAGGCACGTGTACTCCGCAGTCGAGTCTGTATTTGAGATTATACTCTTTCCAGGTGGTTCGCCACAAGCGTGCATCGGCGCGGTAGACTTGTGTCGGAGGTATGAGCATGTCGGTTACATCGGCCACACTGCTTACGCGACTCAAAGACGGTCGGGATGAGGACGCCTGGAACCGGCTGAATGATCTCTATGGACCGCTGATTCGGTCGTGGGCGTCACGACTTGGGGTACGGGGAACTGATGCTGACGATCTGATGCAAGATGTAATGACGGTGGTCGTTCGCCGTTTTCCGGCATTTATCCATCCGGATCGTCCCGGTGCGTTTCGCGGTTGGTTGCGTGCGATCGCTGCGAACTGTGCTCGTGACGCCTGGCGTGCGAAACGTTTGGCCCCAAAAGCGCCAGGCGGGACCGACTTTGGCAGTTACCTGGCACGTCTTGAGGATCCAGCCGATGCTCTTAGCCGGGAATGGGACCGCGAGCACGATGTCCATGTGACCCGTCGATTACTGGAGCGAATCAAACCCGACTTTGAGGCAAAGACATGGGAACTATTTAAGCAGTTTGTGATGGATGGACACTCGGCTGAGACAGTCGCGGCAGCTTGTGGAACGTCTTCGAACGCGGTTTACATCGCTAAATCGCGTGTCTTGGCCAGACTGCGTGAAGAAGCAGGCGGTTTATTGGGATGAAACCACAGCGAGGTTCTCAAGCTGCCCTTCAGTCTTTTCGAACCGATGGCGGATGACTCTCGCTGGGACTCCGGCCGCGATGACGTTCTCTGGAAGTGCCTTTGTCACTACAGCTCCAGCCGCCACGATCGTTCCCTTGCCGACATCCGCCAGCACGATTGCCCCAGTGCCGATCCACGCGCCAGCTCCGATTGTCACCATCCGCCGTTCTCCGCCTTGATCGCGAATAGGCTTTGTTGGATCGTCGAAATAGTGTGTCTTCCCACCGGACGGTATTTGGACTGCCGATGCGAGCAGTACATCACGCTGGAGATGCACCAAACCAAGCTGGCACCGTGTACCAACATAGACGTTCTCATCGAGGATTGCCCCCGACTGAGAAAACAGAGTTCCGAACTCCACGAGTGTCGTGTGGTGACAGGATGCAAGCACCCGCTGAAGGAAGGCACGTCGAAGATACTGGCCGCTGATCCCTGGGAACAATGACAGGAGTTGAGACGTCGATTCAAGAGCACGGTTTCGGCCGACCACGATTGCGGTTGTCCAGTAACCGAGCAACACCGGGGATATCAGTACCAGTGATGTGAGCCGAAGAACAGCCTTCGCCCCCGATTTAAGAGTTGACAGGGGAGAAGAAGTAGGGGGTGCGGCCTCCGACATTGCGTTTTCTGCCTCACCCAGTGGTACCAACTCAAAATCCGAACTAGAGTCAAGGAATACCAGATACCACGCGCCGCGGAAAGTGCTGCGTGTATCAGATGATCCAGTGTAAACTGTGGTCATAACTGGAACGCGGGCGGAACCCGAGTTCGCCCATCTCGTTCGGATTACCGCGTGACCAGCGGGGATTTACGGCCTGTGAACGACCCATTTTTCACTCAATTTGCTGAGGCCTGCGGTGCTGCTGGGCCACTCGACCTGAGAGTCGATCTCGCCGATGGCGGGATGCTTGCCGAGGGGAGCATTCCGATGCCGTTTGTCCTGGTCGGTCGGGACGACGCATGTGACGTGACCCTCGCGGAAGCTGAGATCAACCCCCGCCACGCCTGGCTTCAGGTCATCGCCGGGCGTGTGTTCGCCGTCGACCTGGGAAGCCGAACGGGCCTTGGCTGGCCAGGTGGCGCGACAGGCTCCGGCTGGATGGACGAGAACACCCCGGTGAAGATTGGCCCGTTTCAACTTCGGCTGCGAACGCCCGTCTCAGCCAAGCCACCCTTCCCGCCTGGTTACAACCCCCTGTACTCCGACTCAGCAGGGGTACGTTCTCGGCCTCGAGTTGCATTGGAATTCCGCAACGGTAAGCGCGTGAAAGATCTCTGGGCCGTGAATCGGTTCATTACGCTGATCGGTCGTGCTCCGGAGTGCAAGATCCACCTGACCTCCGATGATATCGCAACTTACCACTGTGGGCTTGTGCTCACAACGACAGGGTTATGGGTCGTCGATCTATCAGGTCGCGGGGTGGTGGTAAACGGTGAGCGGATGCGGCTCTCTCCTCTTGGGCACGCTGCGGAACTATGGGTGGGTCGATTCCTCATCGGCGTGCAGGCACCCGGGAATCCGCACCTTCCGAACCCCGGACGATCCGGGATCCTCTCAGGCCAAAGCTCTCGCTCGGGTCTCGCTCTCAGTTCAACTGATGGCCAGGGTTCCAGCCCCCGCACAGTCCTCCCACGCAAAAGTGGCAACCCAGCCGATGACGAAGTTGCTCTTGGGGCCGCTCCTGTGACCGATTCGGGGGGTGGGTTCTCAGGTTCGCAAATCAGTGAGTCGTTCCGGATGCGTGTCAGTACTGGAGGAGCAAGCGGTCCAGTCTCTCAGCAAATCCAGGTGACGAATACCGCAGGTGTTCCGCAGATCAAGAGCACGACCCAGGCACGCCCGACTCCGCGCGTCCTCCCTCCCGACCCGAATCTCGACCTATTCACGACGTTGACGCCCGGTTCGGGCACAAGACCCGTACCAGAATCGCTGCTTTCCGGAGTGACTGGTGTCGAGGCAAACCCGGAGCAGCTAGCACGCCAGCTCTCAGACCTCCATTCCCTGATGGTGACTCAATCGCAGCAGGGATTGCTCCTGCTGGTTCAGTTATTCGGCTCACTTTCCCCGGGTCACCTCACCGCGATTCAACGTGAGTTGTTAAGAATTCACGAGCTGAACACGGAGCTGTTGAAACTGGAGTCAGAAGTACTCCGTAGGGTTCCAGAACTTGCGACAGTGGCCACCACAGCATCGGGCGAGGTGATCCCGATGGCGATGCCAGTGACGCAATCCGATCAACCTGCGGATGAATCAACATCGACGAGTCAAACTGCCTTGCATGATTGGGTAATCGGGCAGATGAACTCGATCCAGAAAGAACGCTCGATCCGCTGGCAGGCATTTGTGAATGCAGTTCGCACGAAACAAGCCTGAGCCGTGGTGATGTGATGCATCCTGCTTTATGGAAACGCCCTGCAGATTGGTTCCGAGCGAACTGCCCATCCATGCCTGGAACCAATCTGGAACCGTTAACATGTCCGGAAGAAAGAATATAAGATCGTATTTAAGAACTGGCCCATTAGGTAGTTGCGGAGAAATCGCCTGTCACGAAAATCGTGAACAGTCCTAAATCGTCCCCCTAATGTCCGGAAACAAATGCCGTGCAGGCGGACTGTTTTCGGTCCAAGGCGCACCACACTGAAACACGGTACGTTACCGGTTTCGCCCGCTCCTGACCTCGTACTTCATCTTCCGTGAGCTCGCCGAATTGACTATAACCCAGAAGCCTCATTCTTATCCGTCTGTTCACCGCTCGGATAGCCCTCATGGCGAAGTGCTTCTGCCACCTCCATCTGCACACGCACTATAGCCTGCTCGACGGGTTCAACCGGATTCCCCCGCTCGTTGCACAGACCAAGAAACTGGGGATGAACGCCTGCGCGATCACGGATCACGGGAATCTGTACGGCGCGATCGAGTTCTACAACGAATGCAACAAGGGTGGGATCAAGCCCATCATCGGGTACGAGGCTTACCTTGCCCCAGGGAGCCGAAGGGATCGCAAGGCGTCTCAACAGGACAAGGCGTACAGCCATCTCACACTTCTCGCGAAGAATGAGATCGGCTTCAAGAACCTGGTGAAACTCTCGAGCCAGGCATTCCTGGAAGGATTTTATTACCACCCACGCATTGACCGCGAAATCCTGGAGGCGCACAAGGAAGGGCTGATCTGTCTTAGTGGTTGCCTTGCCGGAGAGTTCAATCAGTACATCCTGAAAGACCAGGTTCCCGAGGCCGAGAAACTCGCGAAGTGGTTTAGCAAGGTGTTTGGCGAAGACTACTACATCGAGTTGCAGAACAACGGCATCGCGGCTCAAGACTTCTGCACACCAACCGCAGCGGATATCGCAAACAAGCTCGGCATCCCCCTCGTGGCGACATCGGATGCGCACTACCTGTGCGCGACCGATGCACTTGCGCACGATGTGCTGTTCTGCATCAACACGCGCCGCAAGCACGACCCCCGTAAGAGACTGTATCCCGAAGAACGGATGCCAAACCCGTATTACGTCCGCAGCCCCGAGGACATGTATCGACTCTTCCCGGACTACCAGGACGCGGTCGCTCGCAGCCAAGAGATTGCAGACAAAGTTGATATCCAACTCGACTTCAAGAAACGGCACTTCCCGGTCTTCACTCCCCCAGTGGGGAAAACCCCGGAGGAGTTTCTCCGTGAACTTTGCGTAGCCGGAATGAAGGAACGCTACGGGGAAGAACCGAGTGAGACCGCGTGGAAGCGACTGGATCACGAACTGGGCGTCATCAACAAGATGGGGTTCGCGAGCTACTTCCTCATCGTCTGGGATTTTGTCCGATTCGCCCGTGAGAACGGCATTCCCAGCACGGCTCGTGGTTCTGGTTGTGGGGCGATCGTCAGCTACGCACTCTATCTGAGTCATGTCTGCCCGCTGGAATATGATCTGCTTTTCGAGCGATTCCTCGATCCGAACCGTTCGGAAGCTCCTGATATCGATATCGACTTCTGCCAGGATCGCCGTGAACTGGTGATCGACTATGTGAAACGGAAGTACGGCGTTGAATCGGTAGCGCAGATCGGTACTTTCGGAACGCTTGCTGCCAAGAATGCGATGAAGGACGTGGGCCGTGCGCTTGATGTGCCGCTCGAACGAGTCAACCAGATGTGCAAGCTCGTTCCCATGAAGGGAGCGATTTCCGCAGACCTCAGTGAGGCGATGCAGAGCCAGGACTTCAAGCGGGAATACGACTCGGACCCGCAGATTCGACAGATGGTGGACATCGCGTTGAAGCTGGAAGGGATGAACCGCAACGTGGGGACGCACGCGGCCGGCGTGGTGATCGCCAATGGACCGATCACAGATTACGTTCCCGTTCAGCGAATCGTGCGGAAGTCGGACGGTGACGACGGCGACAACGGCAAGGGGACAATCGCCGTCACAACGCAGTGGGAAATGGGCATCATCGAGAAAGTCGGGATGCTCAAGATGGACTTCCTGGGGTTGCGAAACCTCACGGTCCTCGACAACTGCGTGAAGCTCATCAAGAAGACGCGCAACGAAGTCATCGACCCATTTAAGTTCCCACTGGATGATCCCGAGACTTACAAACTCCTCCAGCGCGGTGACGCAAAGGGCGTGTTCCAACTGGAATCGGAAGGTATCCGCGAGTTGCTCAAGCGGATGAAACCCGACAACATTCGCGACCTGATCGCGGTGCTGGCACTCTATCGCCCTGGTCCGCTCGAAGGCGGCATGGTGGATGAGTACATCGAGTGCAAACACGGCCGCAAGAAGCCCGAATACGCACACCCGATCATGCAGGAGGTGTTGAGCGAAACCCACGGCGTGATGGTTTATCAAGAGCAGATCATGCGGATGTTGAACCGCATGGGCGGCATCGAACTCGCCAAGGCCTATGCGTGTATCAAGGCGATCAGCAAGAAGAACTTCGAGATCATCAACGCCCGCAAAGCTGATTTCGTGAGTGGGGCAATCGAACGGAACATGGCCGGCGAGAAGGCCGCCGAGATCTTTGAACTGATCGTGAAGTTCGGGGGCTACGGGTTCAACAAGTGCGTCGCAGCAGCTACCGAAGTGACCGACGCCAAAACCGGAGAACTGGTCACAGTTGGAGAACTCTTCGACACCGGTCGCCAGATAACCGTTCATGCTTTAGGGCAAGATGGGCGATTCCGGACTCGACCCGTCACGGACGTAGTTTGGAATGGTCGCAAGCCTGTATATCGACTCAAGACGGAACTTGGGAAAGAGATCGTCGCCACGGGAAATCACCCGTTCCGAACACTCGACGGCTGGACGAATTTGGAGTCTCTGGAAGTTGGTGAGCGAATCGCCGCGCCACGTCATTTGCGAATCACGACTGCAGAAACCTGGCCACGTCATGAGATTATCACACTCGCAGGGCTACTCTCCGAAGGCAACACCTGTCACCCATCGACGCTGTATTTCTTCGGCAACGATCGAGTATTGGTGAACGACTTTGCCGAAGCCGTGAACCAGTTCTCAGACACCGTCGCGAAAGTCTACACTCGCAAGGACGGTCGTCGCCTCGAAGTGCACGCGAACACGGGAATTGACCGCCGATTCAAACCGAAGGCCAATCGAACTGCGCCTGCCGTTGCAACTCCGACACGCTCAGGTGCATTCGTCTGGGCATTGCAATTGGGTATGATCGGGAAGAAAGCAGTGGAGAAGTGCCTTCCGGCAGAAGTGTTCCAACTCCGCGATGCCGACATCGAGCTTTTGCTGGGTCGGTTGTGGGTAGGCGACGGGTTCATTGCCAACAACTCGTTGAAGGTGCCATTTTACGCCACATCTTCCCGACGAATGGCGACCGACGTTCAACACTTGCTCCTCCGCATTGGGATCGTCAGCCGAATACACTATAAGCAGTGCAAGTATAAGGGTGGATTGCGTCCCGGATTCACCGTTCACATCCTGGGAGATAACGCCGCCGAGACATTCCTCGAGCGAATTGCTCCGCACTGTCTTGGTCGAGACAACGCAGTCTCGCAATTGCGCGAACACGTTGCGACAACAGTCCGGAACCTCTCCAGCAAAGACACAGTGCCGTTGGGGGTGAGAGCATGGGTCGACGAGGAACGACGAGCACGCGGGTTGACGTGGGATGAGCTTGAGCAGCAATGTGGGGTCTCGACACAGGAGTTCTACGGCACTGTATCCGCGAGCAAGAAGGGTTTCCGCCGAAACACAATTGCGAAACTTGCGACATTCTTCAGTTCGCCCAAACTCGCTTCACTCGCAGAATCAGAGGTGTTCTGGGATAGGGTTCAATCGATCGAACCCGTGGGTGTCCAGGACACATATGATCTCACTGTTCATGAGGATCACAACTTCGTCGCGAACGGATTGGTTGTCCACAACTCCCACACCGCCGCGTACGCCCAGATCGGTTACCAGACGGCGTATCTGAAGACGCACTTCACAGCCGAATACATGGCCGCCCTGCTCTCTTCTGAGATCGACGACGGCAACAAGCGCGACATGCTTGTCGATCACATTGCCGATGCCAGGAAACTCGGGATCGAAGTTCTGCCGCCGGATGTGAACCGCGGTATGGCAGACTTCGATGTTCTAAACAATCGCATCATCTTCGGGCTGACCGCGATCAAGGGACTTGGCCGCGGGGCTGCGGAGGAGATTGTGAGAGCGAGAACCGAGGGCGGCAAGTTTAAGGACTTCTTCGACTTCTGTGAGCGGATCGACCGGCGGATCGTGCAGAAAGCAGCCGTCGAAAAGATGGTGATGGCCGGAGCATTTGACACGTTCGGGAAACGAGCTGCCCACTTCGCAACGGTCGCCAAGGCGTATCAGGCTGCCGATGAACGTGCATCGGATCGCCGTCGCGGACAGAAAAGTTTCCTCGATCTGTTCGAAAGCGAAGACGACGACGGTGGTACCAACACGAGTCAAGGCTCCGCGTATGGGCTATCGGATGTTGCAGAGTGGCCTGAGACGGAGAAGTTGAAGTTCGAGAAGGAGGCGCTCGACTTCTACATGTCGAGCCACCCACTGGCACAATACGACGAACAACTCCGGCGGTTCCGGACATCCGAAGCACGTGACATGGCCAAGGCGAAGAACGGGACCGAGGGTCGGTTAGCAGGAATGATTACCAACCTGGAAGTCCGGACTGCGAACAAAGGGCGGAACGCGGGCCGAAAGTATGCAACCTTCCGCATCGAAGACTTTACTGGCAGCGTGCGGTGTATCATGTGGTCCGATGAGTATGCCCGCTTCCAGTCGCTGGTTACGGCCGACGCGGTTCATCTGTTCGAGGGGACTTTGAACCTGGCTCCCGAACGAGCAGAGCCTGACTTTCAGGTCAAGAAAGTGATGACAATTGATGAGGCGAAGAGTGAATTCACGAAGAGCATGCTCATCAAACTCGCCTATAGCGATGACGAAGCGAACCTCCGGAAACTCGACGCAGTTTCCCTGGTGTTAAAGCGGTATCGTGGGACATGCCCGGTCTACCTGAGCATCCGCGATGCGAATGGACGGCAGGTGCAACTCAAGTTGAACGAAGAGTTCCGCGTGAACCCGGGCCTGCTCAAGATCGAGGAACTCGAGATGTTGCTCGGTCCTGGCGCAGTGCTGTTCTCACGGTAGTGATGCCCCGGAACTCACGCACGCGGTTTCAGCCCGCGTGCGATGACCTCCATGAGCCAAACGCCGCGACCGATGAACCACAGCGGGATACCCACCCACCATCCCTGTGCTGCGACCACCCCCAACAAACCCCCGACCAGGCCCAACTGCTCTGGCCATGTCCATCGCGGGAATCGTGCCATAAGCACGATCAGCAACAACACCGTTGCTCCCCAGCCAACTGCTGCTGAAACCGGCCAGATCCAGCGGGGCGGCTCAGTCAATTCCTGCGTTTGCGATGGTCGAGCACGTGTCTGCACCGACGGATTCTGCACCTTTGGAGGTGGGGGGTCCGCGATGTGAGTACGATGATGTCCAGGGCTGAGCCAACCGAGTTCCGTTGCCCCAAGAGTAGGAGTGGTCTGCGTCAAAGACACACGAACCGGTGGAAAAGCGATCGAACTCGTTCGGTAGCTGATGAACTCTCCGTAAGTCGCTGTGTGTGTCCACCCTCGATCGCGTTCAACTGCGAGTGAGAATCCCTGGGCAGGCCGAACCCGGACTGTGTCCGATGTGAGTCGCCCATCTTGTGGTCGAGGTGTCCTCGCCTCGAAGGGTGATGCTGGTGCGGCGACGATCCCACTCCACGCAACCTCCCCTTCCTTGCTCGGTTTCTTAAGCCAGATTTGCACGCGCCCATCGGGATTTGACCATCCTGCAATGTCGCCTCCCCGCAACTCCGTCACCTTCACCCCGGGTAACGAAAACTCCAGGAAGGATTGTCCATCCTTCGCGGACCATTTCACGGTCCCGGTTGCCACCGCACGCTGATTGGTCACGCCCCAAACTGTGTCGAGGGTAAAACTCGGAGGCTCGGAAACGGTCCGGAGCGTCGGTCGCAGTTCTGCATTCCCACGGGTTGTCGGGCGAAAAACACGGACCAGTGCATTCGGATCAAGCCGAAGTTCGACGACTCCAGCGAACTCACGTGTAAGGGAATCAGGCGAAAAATCGATCACACCACCACGCCCAATTTCCTCAATTACAACACCTTTCGCTCTCAGTCCGTAGGTGGCGTCGATCTCCGCTGTGTTCGCCCCGGGCAATACAAATCTTGGGAACCGGAGGACGGGTTGGCGTGTGATGACAGTTCGAGGACTCAGGGAAAGGACGACCAGTAGTCTTCCGCTTGTGGCCTCCTTGAGGTCAAGCCGCAGTGATCGGAATCCACCCTGGTCCGGGCCGATCGACCAGTCACGCAAGGCGGCCACCCCTCCCATATCGATCGGCCTGATCACCAGGCTGAGAGGTTCCAGTTCGCTTGGCAACTCTAGTTTCAGTGTGGAAACGGTTCCCTGCTCGACCCGGACAAGATAACAAGCCGTTAACTCGGCGCCATTCTCCATGAGATCCCAGATGCAACCTTCACGAACCTTCAGAGTCGCTGTACCGCCGACACCGTCACGCCAACGAACCTGAAAGAATTTCCCTGCTCCGAGATCAGCCTCGACCCGAACTCTCCCACCCTGTTGAACGGACTGACGCCCCAACCGCCCCATGACCTGAGCCTGCTTCGCCCCGCCTGGAAGATCGACGACGACACGAGAAGCAGGTACTTCCGGCACACCAAAACGAATTTCCCGTTCGGGGCTTGTTCCAGTGATCGCAACCGTAAAGCGAACTTCAATCTCGTGACGGCCGACCGATGGTAATGGCAATGAGTACACACCAGGGCGTGTCGTGGTTGGAAAGGAGTTGGTGCCGTTGACAGTCACACGCTCCAACCGCGCATCCGGGAGCGTGAGGCTGGCGACAAGGTCGGAAGATGAGATCGCATGTGCGATGAATTTAGCAGTCACTCGAGCAACTGATTCCTCCGCCACAGCCTTGTACTCAGCCGTGGTTATCATCACTCCGGGCGCTGTGGGCAGGATTGCGGCAAGCCGATCAATCACAGCCTTGGGAACAACAACTGTTTCGCGTCCCTCGCTATCCGGTGGCAGAAGAATGACTGTCGCGGGCCCGGCCGGTTGTGCAAATGTCTCTGACTCGATCATGATGACCAGGATCGCAGCAAAAGTCACCGCAGTGATTACCCGTGTTCGATGGCCCCGAACCACTACCATCACACCTGCAACGACCAATCCCACGACAAGTGGAGAGAGTGCCGCACGCTGCCACCAAGGGGGACCAATCTGATTCACAATCGCAACTGCGAATAATGCCAGAAGCAGCAGGAAGCCACAGAAAAAGTGACGCCGTCTGCCACCTGCCCAGCCAAGCGCAAGCAAGATTCCAGCGAGTCCTACCCCGATGGAATCGGCAGTGCCAGCCGCTGCAATCCGGATCGTTTCATCTTGAGAACGAGATACCACCACCCCTGAGCCTGAGAGAGGGATCGCACCCATGAACTGAGGCAAATCCGCCGAGGTCCCACGATCCCACGGACGCACAGGCCAACCTGGCAGCACCGAGGAGGAGAACCCCCACCATCGTTTCACCTCTCCTGCACCCGGGAGTTTCGGTTCGGGGCTGTGGACCGAAACCACGGGACCCGACGGGCTAGTTGCAATTCGATATCGAACCTCGAATCGAACGGGCGTTTCAAGTGGGATGGGTAATTCAACAACTCCAGTCGAAGACATCTGTATTGAACCGGGGGTAACCCATTTCCCGCCGACTGCCACAGCACGCACCTCTGCCCCTTGCGGGAGTGTCACGGGAAGGATGTTTCCCCCCGCTTCAGATACTGATCCTCCGAACACCACCACGACATCACTGGGAGTACGCACAGCTGTAACTTGATACAGACCTTCGAATGCCCATGCCGAGTATGGCGCAACTTTCTGGACGGGCTTTGCATCTGGTACTGAATGGACTCTGTAATTACTCGCACCCAGGATCACGAGCTTCCCCGCCCCTCCAACTCGAAGATCGCTGCCTCGCTTAGATGTCGTTCGGATCTGGATTTCATCCGTTGCAGGTCGCGCGAAGACCAGCATCCAAAACTTTACCGGCCAGAGGTTCGCCGAGCGCATGCAATGCTGAATAATCACATTCACAGGAACCTCGATCGCCGATGTGATGGCATTTCCACCATCGACCACAGTCCACGTTCGCTCGATTTTCCCTTCAGTGGTATCTGCAACGATAAGGCCCGAGATCACTCCAGCCTGGATATCGACTGTGAACACCAGATCATCACCATCCCCAAGAGGATTGCGTTGGCTCGAAGGTATCTTCGTCACCGTGAACTCGGGCTTGGCAGACGACAGGAGAACTCCACCTTCGGGGTCGCTTCCGCTATACCGTAAGACGGTTGTCGCATCAGTCGGTGGCATTGCCAGGATCTGTTCGAGCCATCCCGCTTGCCGAGTTCCCGCTCCGGTCCAGAGTTCAGCCTTCCAGACCGAGCCAGGAGATATCCCGATGACACCGACCCGCTCACGAACGCCAAGCGGGGTGAAGGCTGGAATTGGCAGACGATGGCTGCCGGGTACGAGTCCCGGTCCGCGGAATTCGAGGTGCAACTCGGCCGACTGATTGGTTGTCAAGGGGCGAGCGAACTCAATCATCAACGTGTTCGCGTTCGAACCGGTATACGACACCAACTCATCAGGAGTCGATGCCACACGCGAAAACGTGTAGCCAGTTGGAATCTTCATCGCGAACCCGAACATTGGACCACGACGTACTCGCAACGTAACCCGCAACCCCGCAGTTACTCGGTCGGTTTCAAACCGCCAACTCAACTCTTCATGAGAAGTGAATTCGTGTTCAGTATCCGAGGTGGCGAGTATTGGAAGCCGCCGATACGCCTGATTGATGCCCTGGGGGACGAGGGTTCCGGTGAGTGTCAAACTCTGAGTCTGATCGGCTAGCGTCTGAGAGTCGGTGAGTCGGTAGTCTCCTGGGTTCCAGTTCTCAATTTTCAAACCAGGAGCGACACGCAGCTCAAGCGACTCGTCATCGAGGATCGCACCTACCGGGCGGACACCAGGCAAGGATCCCAGATTCGGCTGAAGTGAGTCCGGAAACGGGGCCACCGCTGAAATGAAGATCTTCCCGCCCGCCCCAGGTTGCCGTAATGTCACGCGGAGTTTCCGGGGACCTTTCGGCGTAGTGGGAGGATCGACAACCCAATTCGAGCGGTTGTTCATCACCACATCGGCGATTCGCAGACCAGGATCGATGGTGAACATCCACTCACCAACCGTACCCGTCGCTGGACGAAGTTCATACTCGTACCTACATGTGAGTTGGCCTGGGGTCAGTTCATATCGAGCCGCCAACGTCGCGGATGCTGGAACACCCGGGTTCCCCGCAGGATGCACCGCGATGTCCAGTCGTGAGCGGCCTCCAAAACGGATACGCCACTCAGATCGACCTGAATTTCCCACCATCGGGAACGGCCCGGTCAATAATACTTCGGCTGCCTGCACAGTCGGAATCTGACCGTCCGGTAGTTCGATCACCAGCACAGCTGTGGGTGCTGCCGGCAATCGCAACTCAAATCGGCGTTCTCCAGGTTCCGTCGATCCGGTCGCAGACCACCCGAACTTCAATGTCTGGCGACCGGCCCGGTCCAGCCACACGGCCGGAGTCGTGCCACCCGATGGCACACCCACGATTGCCTCACGCCCATCTCCCCAGGTTGCGTTTTCCAGAGCAACCCGCAACGGATCCAGCGCGAACAAGCGCGATGTCGAGCCTGGATTGACGATCTCGAATTCGGCAGTACCGACGAGGTCGCCACCGATGAGCGTGGCCTTGAAGCGGGCATCCGTGATCTTCGGGGTAAGCCGTGAGTCCGCAGCGACTCGGCCAGCAGACCTGATTCGCGCTTCAAACTCAGGCCTTGGGAGTCGAACAATCGGTCCGGACTCAAGTTGCTTCTGAACGACGGAGAGTTGCGATTCCGTAGCTCGTAACCGACGGATGGTAAACGGTTCTTCCACGGGTTGGCCATCAGGATGGATCAGCGCGCCCGGCCCCGCAGCAGCCTGCCCAGGGGTTCCGACTGTGGGTGGGTCCGCAGCCGCACTCCCGACCACCACAGCCCCGGCGATGCAAGCCAGGATGAGCATCCAACGTGGCATCGTATTATCCCTCGATCCGTGACGCAGGGTCGAGACTCGGGAGACCAACCGTATTTGCTCGATTCCGAGCTGAGGATGGCAACACCGTCATTGGGGTTGAAAGTTCAGGGAGTGATCGAGAGAACCCGGGCATTCGTGTCACTCGGCGGCGGTGAAGCCAGCGGGCAAAACTGAGGAACACCACGACGACTGCTGCCGCGGCAAGCCCTGGTTGCGAAGACCCTACGACCTGCGCAGCCGGGTGTGGAAAGAACACAGCCGTAACCACCGCCGAAGCACCAAACAACCCCACACCAAGACCGAACAAAGTGCTAGGTAGCCTCCAGAGGAAGAGAACCAGGATGAATGCTAGCACCGAAGACGCGATCACGACTCCCGTATGGGGCAACTGGTAAACTGTAATTGGGGCGGGAGTCATTTGCCGAGCTGTAAACCCCTCATTCGTCAGATCAGGATTGTCGGTCGATTCGTCACCGGAATTGAACCACGCTTCGAGTGCCTCGCCGGTTCCACTGGCACAAGGTGCCACGCCAAGCGGGCGGAGTAGCCAGCGGAACTCTGGTGTCGCACCTGCCATAAGGAATGGGCTGTTACCATCTGGAACGGTTGCCTGCCAGCGAACAGGCCCTGCGAATGCCACTCCTGGAAGGATCGGGGGTGAGTAAATCAACTCACCAGTGCGCGCCCTGGGAAGTGCTAATTGGTATCGCACCTCAATGACCGTGGTTGCACCTGGTCGTGATGGCGGCAATGGAACGCGAAAGGCTCGCTCGTGCTCCGTGCTGGAGATTAAGGTTGCCTCGAGTCTTTGACCGTCGCGGAGGAATTCCGGATTCGGTCCGGCGAGTGTACCGGGGAGCCTGATTTCGACGCTCGGCCGCAGCCACCTTCGCAGTACGAATCGAGCACGATAGCTCACGGTTCCATCTTCCGCTCCCCAGGCTTGTACCAATCCACGATCGGCCCACACAGCCACGGCGCCCACATCAGCAGCAAGTTGTGTCTCTAAAATGAGTGGCTCAATACCTGAAGCAAGTAGTGTGAGTGCCGGCAGTGCATCACGATCCGGTGCGAGTTCCACCGGCAGCTCTCGCCAGCCGGTCGAAAATGTCGTGATCCGGCGATTTGTCTCCAGGTCGGACCAGACGCGAACGATCGTCTCCATGCGTGTTGCTCCCATGGGCAGAAGCAGCGTCACCGGGATCTTGATGCTGTCTGTGTCGGTCGAAGACAGTCGTGCGAGGGAGATCGCGTAGCTCACCGAGAGCACAATCTCTTTGGAATCCTGTGTCGGTGGGGTCAGCACCCATTCCCCGGGTCCTACCAAATCAAGGAATGGAGTGGCCTTCAGCGCAGCCGGGGAACTCGGGCCTCGTAGTCGCACTTGCCGGGGCAACCCTGCCGTGGATCGGAGTTTGATCTGCTGCGAGATCACCATCTGTCGTTCGCCGAGGGTGACGTCCGCTCGCGTCTCAACACTCAGATCCGGGTGATACGGGTTCCAACCCAGCGTAACCCGCGAGAGTCCCGAGTCGGTTTTGCGACTCACCGTCGTGATCGCTCGTGCTGATCTTGCATTCACCTCTGCATCGGGGGTCAACGGTGTACCCCAGGCCGAGTACTCGCCATCCCAGTCTCGTGTTTCTCCTCGAACCTCGAACCCCTCTGGGACGGTCGCGATGACCGACGCTCCAGATTCCGTGGCCTCCGGAAAGCGGGGAAGCGGCACAATTCCACTGGTGTCCCCTGGTTCGATTGGGACAGTTGCCGTCAACACGAGATCAAAAGGCTGCTTGTGCCTTGCCGCCAGCCGCACAACAACCGGGACTCGCCGTCCGCCCGCAATACTGGCAGCGGTTGCTTCCCAGAAGCCATCGTGTGATACTCCCTGTTGCACACCTTCGACCAGTTCAGGCGGAGAAGCCTCAAGCCCTCTCCAGTCTGCCGGGACTTCGACGAGAACCGAGTCAATCTCCGTGCGAATGGGGAACACCTTCACCTCACCCCGAATCCGCCAACCCGCATCCGTGAGTGTGAGCCGATACACCGGTTTGACTTTCACGGCGCCCGATTGTGCCCGCGCTTCGATGGTGAACAAAGGACTATTAACCGGCGTCGTCCCCGTTGGGCCTGTGGTCAATCGGAAGAATGCAGTCGTGACGTCGTCTTCTCCTGGTCCAGTCGGCTCAGCTTTCCGGAGATCGGGGCCGTGCTTGAATGTGAAGTGGGTATTTGCCCCTGCTGTGACGCGGACCATCCCGGTCTGTCTGAGTACGTCGAGTGTGGTGAAAGGACCGATCGAAAATGGCCCACGGTGCTGGCGGTCATCCTGTTTGGGGCGAAGTTGCCGAGTTACGGTGGTGACAATCCAATCCGAGGCTGTGGAACCCGCGGGAATCTCGATCTTCCAAACGGGTTTGTTCACGTCGCCCGGCTTGGTGACAACCGCAGGGAGCACTGGCCCGATGTCTGACCCATTCGCGTGTGCAACGCTCAAATCGGCGTTTGCGGGGGCGACAAGCTTCCATTCTCTTCCTGGGCCACGAAACCGGATCTTGGCAGTCGTCTCGACGACACCTTCCGTCAAGAACACAGCCACGTCCAGTTCGGCGGATTGAACCTGATCGGCCGGTTGAGCGGTGGTGGCCGGAGGGTCCCAGGTGATCTCGATGGAGTCGATTGGCCCCAGTGGATACCCCGCTTCCTGGCCTGCCCTGGGAGCCAGTTGCTTCAGTTCCAGTGCAGGAGTGCGGCGTGACTCGGGTGGACGGGCTGGCTGGCTGGGGTCCACGGTCCGGGTCGTCAGGTTGACTCGTTTCACGTCTGGACCCGGGGGTTCCAGCAATAGCGTGGTGATCGCGGCTCGTGGCAATCCGATCTCAAACCCGAGTTCCGGTTTCGCACCACGCGATGTGATCGGTGCTTCGAGATCGAGTGTGATCGAGTGATCGCCCGGGGTTTCGACGAGCAAAGAGAAGCCGTCTTCGGTCGCGTCCAGCACGGGGAGTTTGTTGCCGTCGAGCACCGCCGAGAGCAGAAATGCACGCCGACCCCCGAGCGCGACCACCGATCGTGGTGCGGTCGTACGGAAGGTGCAGGTCAGCTTGATGGCCGCGACGAGTTGCTCGCCCCGTTTCTCGACACGCCCTCGAACCGCGCAACCACTTGGAGCCGTGGTTTTCTTCGCGGCGAGTTGCTTTTTCAGTTGGTCAACTTGATCGAGCAGCTTCTGGAGTTCCTGCGGCGTCAGACTCACCCTCTCGCCGTTATTGTCGGCGGGGTTGCCTACCCAGAGGTAGGTTCCATCAGGGAGCTTGACAACCTGGAGATCTTTTGACTTGGGATCGTTCGGCTTCTTGGGGTCGGGCGGCTGACTCAGTGCCGTAAGATTCATCGCCGCGACGAAGAATGTCGCGACGAAGAATATTCGGGAGAGCAGTTGTGGGCGGTGAGTGGCCGGCATGGCTGTCCTCGAGCCGGGCGGAGGTATCGCCTCAACCGCTCAGTATACCCAGCCCCCGCAACCATTCCGACCTGTTCAGGCTGAAATCTCCCCCAAACTTTCCGTGCGTGATCCGTCTGGTTGTCGCAACCCGCACACCAGGACCGCGACCGTGGCACCGGTGAGCAATGCAAACGCGAGTGTATGTGTCCCATAGACCAGCGCGAGATCGCCAGCACGAGACCCGAACAACCCCGGCAGCATCATCAGGAGTGCCGACGTGATCAGCACGCCGGTGATCACTTGCCGCAATCGACGAGGGAGTTCAAACATGGCGCACCAGGCCAGAGCCGTGGCTGGAATCAGCAGAATCACGGCGTGATGTTTCCACGTGCGCTCGCTCAGCAGCAACATACCGAGCACGATCAGCCCGCATTCCGCAGCAAACCGCCAACCGCTTCGCTCGTCGCGAGGTGTCCGGCACACGAGCACCACCCCAAGGGCAAACGCGAGCGTGGCGAGTTTCACCACGACCCACGCGGCCGGGCGTCCCATGTCAAAAATGTTGTGATATGCCGCTGGAGTGGGAATATCGCCTGCGGGGGTTTCAACATAATCGATGTACGACGGGCTATGCGTTCCGAGTCGATAAACGAAACCGACGATCGCCTGGTTGGGGTGCTCGCTCGTGATCTCGCCCTTCAGCAGAGGCCTCTGGATCATCAGCTTGTACCAGTCGGTGAGAAGTTCCTGGTTGCGTTCCATTCCGAACACAGCACCGGGCACGATGGCAAGCCACAGAACCAGCCCGATTACGCACCCCGCGACAACCCGCCCTGCCCTCTTCCAGATGAAGTACGCCAAGAACAACAGTGGCGTGACCTTGCACGCGATGGCCAAACCCAACACCAGCCCCGAGCCGAGATCGTGCCCGCGCCGATACAGTTCCAGGCACCCTGATAGCAGGAACAGGATGAAGATGTTCACATTGTTATGCGTGAGATCCCCCATCAGCGCCGGGAGTGTGAGTAGGATCGCGGCGGCCTTCGCAGCATCAGGTACGGACGGAGCCACAAGCCGGAACGTCCACACTGCTGCCAGGACCGCCATCAGAACCTTCGCATAGAACCAGGTCATCGCTCCCACCACGGGTGGCAGTTCCGCGAACGGCCGCAAGATGATCGCCATCACCGGCGGGTTGGGGTACTCGTTCTTGCCGACGTAGATGTTCGTGCCTGCGAACACGTCGTGGATCATGGTTCGCCAGCGGAGGAATGCCGAGCGAGATTGCTCGCCGGTGTCGCTGGGCTTCATCACTTTCGCTGCGTATTTCACACTCGTGAAGATGAGCACCAGCGCGAGCATTCCGAGGAACGCCACCCGCCACGTCGCCGGTTGAGATAAGCGGGTGGTGCGGAGGTGCGAGAATGCCCGACGGGGGAGTTTCAGGAGTTGCATGGCGCTTCCGTGCGCTGGGGAAATTGGGACTCGCTCGTCGCGATGGGCGAGCGTGTTGTCTTTACGCGACTGGTTCCACGCTGACGCCAAGCGTCGCGGCCCCCTTGGCCTTCTGGATGGGGTCGGGGCCACACGAACGGATCTGATCCGCCTTGAGTTCGGCGACTTCCAGTGCTCCAATCCAGACGATGGCTCGCCCCTTCTCGTGGGCCTCGAGCATGAGTTCGACGCACTTTTCGACGGTATACCCGAAGATCTTCCGCAGCACGCTGACCACGAATTCCATGCTGTTGATGTCGTCGTTGTGAAGGATCACGGCGTACGGGGGTTGCCGGCGAGTCCGGGTTTCATTCTCAGTTTCGACATCTGGCAGAACATCCGGTGTCGCGGACGCCATGATCCATCTCCAGGACGCAAATACTGGTGCGATTCTAACGGTTCTGGAGCACGATGGGAATTGCAATCGGCTACGTGGCAGTGACGTAACGATTCTGGAATGTCAAGCAACTCGAGCGCCGTGAAATTGGTTCCAGGCCAGATACCCACCCCACGTCTGGAACCACTTTTTCAGCCCTGGAACCATTTGACTTGTCTGGAAGAAAGTTCATTAGAGCAATTTCATTCCCTTCAGAAACAGCGTTAAGTGACGCGGCAGAAATCAGATATGCAATCTCATTGCAGCCTCGAAGGGCAATTCATCTCCGAGTCCCAGTCCGAATCATGCGTCATCAAAGGAGCGTGACGACGTTCAGGGCTCCGTTACGAAGACTCCGCGTCGCGGCTAATCGGGGTATCTCGATCTCTCTCACGATTTGCTCATATCGTGTGACTGCGATATCCTGTGGCGGGTACTCCTCCCAATGCAGAAGCGACTATGCAACCGGTTGAATCCATAAACGATCCCGAAGCCTCCCGCCGCATCGACATCCACCCACTCACAGCTCAGATTCCGACGGGTGTTCCCACAGATATGGTCATGCTGCGGCCCAGGGTCCCGGTGCCTGCGCCCGTACTGGAAGATGAAGACTGGCCCAAGGTCCGTGGTTACGAACTGCTGACCGTGATTGGCACTGGCGGCATGGGCATTGTGTACATGGCCCGCCAAATTGATTTGCAGCGGACAGTCGCCCTGAAGATGCTCCGCGGGATCGCTCAGATCGACTCGGAATATCGCGAACGCCTGAAGGCCGAAGCCGAGACTGTCGCGAAGTTACAGCATCCGAACATCATCCAGGTGTTTGAGATTGGCAGCATCGAGCCGCAAGCAGGCGAGCAGCACCCCAGCCCATTCATCTCATTCGAGTTTGTGGATGGGGGAAATCTGCTGCAGCGGACCGAAACGCCGCAAGCACCCGCATACGCAGCGCAAATCATTGAGAAGGTTGCCCGAGCAGTTCACGCGGCTCATCGTTTAGGTGTGATCCACCGAGATTTGAAACCTGCGAATGTGTTGCTGACCCGTGAAGGCGAACCCAAAGTAGCCGATTTCGGGCTTGCAAAGAGCTTTGGTGATGAGCTCGATAGCGCGGGGCGGTTCCTGACTCGTGCCGGTGTCGTGATGGGGACACCAGCCTACATGGCTCCCGAACAGGCCGCAGGCGACATCTTATCTCCCGCGATCGACATCTACGCACTTGGCGTGATTCTCTACGAACTCCTCACGGCCCGGGTTCCGTTTCAGGGAACATCTCCGGTCGAGACGATGTACCTCGTCCGCGATCAGGAGCCAGTTTCGCCACGGCAACTGCAACCCAAGTTGCCGCGCGACCTCGAAACGATCTGCTTGAAATGCTTGCAGAAGCAGATCCACAACCGCTACCAATCTGCTGAAGCTCTCGCGGACGATCTGGCCCGCTGGCGCGAAGGGCGGCCGATTCAGGCGCGACCCGTTGGGTTGGTTGAACGTACCGCGCGTGCGGCCCGTCGCAATCCGGCGATTGCAGCCCTCTCGGCGCTGGTGGTCCTGGTGACTTTCGCGGGAATTAGTGGGGTACTCTGGAAGTGGCAGGAAGCACTTGCTCACGCTTCGGCTGCCGACCAGGCCACGATCAAGGCAAAGGAGGCCGCTGCGGAAGCGGAACTGGCGACGCAAGCGGAACGCTGGGAGCGGTATCGTTCCAATATTGTCGCGGCTGCAAACGCGTTTCAGTCGAATAACGTCGTCGCAGCGCGGCAAGCACTGGAGTCCGCACCGGAGAAACATCGGGGCTGGGAATGGCATTACTACTACCAACAACTCGATGGTTCATCGCAGACCTTGCGCTGGCCCGACGCGGTTTTTAGCGGTGCTCAGTTCTCTCAGGATGGCAACAAGGTTTGCGTTCATACATACGGAGGCCAACGGCGTATCTGGGATTTGCTGCAACGAAAGGAACTGCGGACCTACCCCCCAAAGGAGTTGCCCTTCTCACTGAAATTCAGTCCTGATGGGATGATGATTGCTACCACGGGGCCGGAGAACAGCTATGTCCTGCGCGATATCGCCACAGCTCAAGTGACGGTACTACCCGGTCACGAGTTTGGCGTAGCTGATGGGACATTCAGTAACGATTCATCTCACATCATGACCTTATCGAAGAATGGAACATTTCGTCGTTGGGATACCACAACAGGAAAACTACTTCGATCGGTCCCCTTTGATGGAAGAGCAACGAATGGTGGTGTGCTCTGCCCAGATGGTGAACATGCCCTAATGGACTTTGTAATGCCGAAGGCGATCAAGTTGTGGAACATCAACACCGGCACAATTGTCCCTTTGCACGGAGAAAAGTACGACAACTACAGCTCGACCTTCAACACGCGTGGTGACCAGGTCCTCACGATAGAAGCGTTCCCAAACAACAATTTCCAGACCTGGACAGTCCCCGAGGGAAAGCCGATCGCAACCTTCAAGGGACATGCGAATGAGCTCAAAGCGATCAAGTATAATCCAACCAACACGCTGATTGCCTCGGCTTCAATCGACCAGACCGCACGGATCTGGGATGCCAGCAATGGCAAGTCGCTTGCTATCCTCCGCGAACACAAGGGATGGGTAAACGATCTCGCGTTCAACTCGGATGGTGAGCGGTTGGTGACCGCATCTCAGGATCAGACGCTAAGACTCTGGCGAGTTGCCGATGGCGCGCCGCTGGCTGTACTGCGGGGTCACACCGGCGAAGTTCAGAGCGTAGCCTACGGAGACAAGGGTCGGTTCATCGTCTCAAGTGCGAGCGACGGGACCGTTCGTTTGTGGGATCCGAAGCAGGTTGAGCGGAGCGGGGTCATCCGTGGGCACAAAAAGTTCGTCTATGGCGTCGCATTCCACCCGGATAATGAGCGTGTGGCCTCCGCAAGCTGGGATGGAACGGTTCGTCTCTGGAACGCAACATCTGGCGATGAGATTTGGTCGCGGTCGCATGGTGACCAGCGGATCGTTAGCTATGTCGCATTTCACCCGGGGGGTAAACTCCTCGCGTCGTTTGGCCGGAACGAGAAGAACAACACAGGCGGAGGGGTAGTCTGTCTGCGGAACGCGGACACCGGTGATGAAGTACACCGCTGGGATGTCGCTGCAGACTGGCGTGACAGCCGTCTTACCTTTTCTCCCAATGGTGAGTTGATCGCGATTGGGAGTAAGGATGGTGGCGTGCGGATTTGGAAGATCAGCGACAACTCGCAAGTCGCCGTTCTCCGAGCAGCCGAGGCAGCGATCCGCGATGTCGCGATAAGCCCCAATGGTCGCTGGCTCGCGGTCGGGTACGAAGACGAATCCCCAGGAATTCACGTCTGGGATCTCACAAGCCAATCTTTGGTTCAAACATTACGGGGCCACAAGCTGACCGTTTACTCACTCTGCTTCAGTCCTGACGGGAAGCAACTTGCGTCAGGCTCAACTGATCACACGGTACGGCTGTGGGATACATCGACCTGGCAGGAGTCGGCAGTGCTCAAGCACGGGGCGAATGTGTATTGCGTCAAGTACACTCCCGATGGTTCACGCCTTGTCTCTGCGTGCGCTGATAACACGATCCGTTTCTGGGATCTGAAAACCAAGAACGAAGTTGCCGAGCTCCGCGGTCACGATGCCTACGTTCATTCCATAGCGTTCAGCCCCGACGGGACACGTCTCGTCTCGGGTTCTGGAGACTCTACGTTGCGAATCTGGGACACGGTTTCCCCACAGATTCGTAGCCAATTGAAATAGCAATTCAGGCTCTCCGCCAATCTTGTGAAGGTTTGTAATGGTGGGGAGGCATTCTTGCCTGCCCAAGCTATGGCAGGCAAGAATGCCTCCCCCACCAAACAACTTCAATGCCTTCCCCAGGAATGGCGTAGAGCCGCAATTCAGCACACGAGCCTGGAATCCAGTTGACCAACGTCCCGATGCGAACGACACTGACTGCGCGACGATGTGCCATGCCACAGGGCCATCTGCGACCATCCAACCCTCCCGACTACCTTCGTGATTGCAATGCACCTCTTCCGCTCGTGTTCGCTCCTCGTGATCTTCGCACTGGTTTCCCTTGGCCTTGCGGCCGATACCGCACCAACTCCACGGTCGACTGCGATTCCTGATGCAGTGGTGGAACCGACGCTCCCCGATGGAACCGATGCCGCACGCAAACAGATTCCCACGTTCCGCGTGCCCGCCGGGATGAAGGTGGAATTGTTCGCCGCCGAGCCGATGCTCGCAAGCCCCGTCGCTATCGGATTGGACGAACGCAACCGCGTATTCGTCGCCGAAGAGTATCGGTTTAACCAGGGAACGGAAGAGAACCGCACGCGCGGGTTCCTGCTCGATGACGATCTGCAAATTCGCACCCCGGAAGACCGCCTTGCGATGTATCGCAAACACGCGAACAAGTTCGATGGCGGCATGAACTGGTTCACCAAGCACGCCGACCAGATCCGCCTCCTCGAAGATACGAAGGGCAAGGGCGTTGCCGACAAGAGCACCGTGTTCGCGGGTGGCTTCAATCATCCGCTTGACGGACTCGCAGCCGGCGTGATGTCCACGAACGGCGAGGTCTATTTCACATGCATCCCGAACTTGTGGAAACTCAAGGACACCGACGGCGACGGCAAGGCCGACACCCGTGAAGCATTGCTCTCGGGGTTCGGGGTGAACTGTGCCTTCCTCGGCCACGATCTTCACGGCCTCGCCTGGGGGCCAGATGGCAAGCTCTACTTCAGCGTGGGCGATCGCGGGTTCCACGTCACCAGCAAGGAAGGCAGCACACACAGTGGCCCCCGGATGGGTGCCGTCTTCCGCTGCAACCCGGATGGAACCGACTTCGAGGTTGTTCACCGTGGGCTGCGAAATCCGCAAGAACTTGCGTTCGACCAGTACGGCAACCTGTTCGCCGACGACAACAACTGCGACAAGGGCGACTACGCCCGACTCGTTTACGTTGTCGAGGACGGCAATAGCGGGTGGAACATGCCTTACCAAACGATCCCCAGTCCGTACATCGGTGGGCCGTGGTTCGCGGAACGGCTGTGGCACATGCCACACGTTGGACAGGCAGCGTACATTGTCCCCCCGGTCGGGAAGATCGGGACCGGCCCGGGCGGATTCTTGTTCACCAGCGGAACGAGCTTGCCGGATCGGTACAAGAACAGCTTCATGATGTGCAACTACACGAGTGGCCCCGGTGCGGGCCTCGAAGCGTTTCGAGTGAAAACGAAGGGTGCCGGTTTCGAGATCGAGGATTACCACGACTTCCTTAAACCGATCAAGGCAACCGACGCGGAATTCGGGTACGACGGCAAGCTCTACGTCGCCGACTTCGTGAACCTGGACTGGGGTGGCAAGAGCCTCGGCGGGCGAATCTACACGGCATATGACCCCGCGAAGATTGACGACCCCGTGGTGAAGGAAATGAAGAAACTCTTCGCCGAGGGATTCGGGAAGCTGAAACCAGCCGAACTGGCAAAGCTCCTCGCACACCCAGATCAACGGGTTCGTTTGCGAGGGCAGTTCACGCTCGTGGAGAAAGCGGGACGTGAGTCTGCTGCGGTGATCGAACTGCTCGCTGGGGTGAGTGCGAAGAACGAGAGCCAGCTCGCACGAATCCACGCGCTGTGGGCACTTGGTCAGCTCGCACGCAAACAGCCAACCGCATTGGATGCCATCGTTGCTCGCCTCACGGATTCCGACGACGAGGTTCGAGCACAGGCCGTGAAACTCGTCGGAGATGCCGGCGCCAGTGCTTCGGCGAAGTTGCTGATGGACTGTCTCACGGATGGGAACGCGCGGGTTCGATTTTTCGCGGCCCAATCGCTTGGCAAGTTGAAGCACAAGCAAGCCGTTGGCCCGCTGTTCGATCTCCTGAAAGCGAACAAGGACGAAGATCCGTTCCTCCGCCACGCCTGTGTTGCGGCACTCGCTCGCATTGGTGATCCCGACGCGGTTGCTGCTCGTGCGGAAGACACGAGCGCCGCGGTGCGTATGGCCGTCGTCCTGGTGCAACGCAAGTTGCAGGATCGAAGGGTGGTCGCGTTTCTGAACGACGCCGACCCGCTGGTTCGCACGGAAGCGGCACGGGCGATCCATGATCTACCGCTTGATGAACTACTGCCACAACTCGCATCTCAACTTCCCAAGTTGGTTGCGTCGCCGATCGCCGATAGCGATGCACTCGCACGGCGGGCCATCAGCGCGAACTACCGACTCGGTGAAGCCGACAACGCGAAGGCCGTGCTCGCGGCAGTCACCAGCCCGTTGCTCTCGACAGCAGTCCGTGCGGAGGCGCTTTCCGCACTGCGCGACTGGTCGACTCCCCCACCGCGCGACCGGGTGACCGGCTTCTGGCGCACGATGCCGAAACGTGACCCACTCATTATTCGTGGGGTGGTCGAGGATGGACTCGAAACACTCCTTGCACGCACGACGGGTCGTCTTCAGACCGATGCCGTTGGGCTTGTCGTGGCAGTCGGGGCCAAGGCTGACGAGGCTCGATTCGTCACACTCGCGACGGACACCAAGGCAGACCCGAACCTCCGCGTGGCGGCACTCCGGTTCCTGGCCGGGCGGAAGTCGAAGCAGGCCGAGACAGTGCTCACCGCGTCGTTGGCGAGCACATCCCCACTGGTGCGAGCCGAAGCCCGCGAGTTGATCGCGAAGGGTGACCCCATCCGTGGTGTGCCGCTGCTCGACGAGGTACTCGCGAACGACACGGCACCGGTGCAGGAACGCCAGCGTGCGCTGGCCACGGTGGCCTCACTGAAGAGTCCACTTGCGGGGCGAGTGCTCGATAACTGGACGTACCGGCTCGCCGCTGGTGAGGTGCCGATTGAACTTCAGGTAGACGTGCTGGAAGCTCTCAAGGCGGTCCCCTCCCCTCTCCGGGAACGACACCGCCTCAAGTTCGAGAACGCACTCCCGAAAGACCCCGTCGGCAAGTTTCTTGCGAGCCTTACCGGTGGCGACGCGGATGCCGGACGAGAAGTGTTCTTCAACCACACGGCAGCACAGTGCGTGCGTTGCCACACGATCAACGGTGCGGGCGGCACGGCCGGTCCTGATCTCTCGAAAGTCGTCACACGCAACCCGCAGAAAACGCGGGAGCATCTGCTCGAATCGCTCGTCCTACCGAATGCGAAGATCGCCGCGGGATTCGGCACGGTCACGCTGACGCTGATCGACGGCCGCGTCGTTGGCGGAACGCTCCTCTCGGAGGACAAGGGAACACTCGTCGTGCAGACCCCAGACAATCGCAAGGTCACCGTGCAGGCTGACGAGATCGAACGACGATCGACTGCACTTTCCCCGATGCCCGCCGTGGATCGCACGTTGACCACACGCGAAATGCGCGACCTGATCGAGTTCTTGATGACGCTGAAGTAACAACGTTGAGAACCATTCCTTCAAAGGAACCTGGCAATGATCTCGCGACTCGCACTTGTCTCCCTGTGCCTCGTGTGGTGCTCACCTGCGTTCGCTGCCGACGCCGAAAAAGAAGTCGAGAAGGCGATCGCAGCGTTGAACGACGCCTTCAAGAATGGCGACCCGGCACCGATCAAGGCGATGCTAACGGAGGAACACCTCTCCGTGACAACGTGGGGCGGCGCGCAAACACGGGATGAGTCCCTGAAGACGCTCCCCGAGTTGAAGTTGAAGGAATACGCGGTGACCAAGCTGAAGATCACAGTACTTGGCCCCGACGCGGCGCTCGTGACGTATTCGCTGGGTCTAAAGGGAACTTACAAAGGGAACCCCGTGCCTGAAAAGAACTTTGCCTCGGCCGTGTGGGTGAAGAAAGACGGGAAATGGCTCGAAAGCTACTACCAGGAAACCGTCCTGGGGAAGTGATGGAAGTCTCGGAACTTTCGCCCTACGCCATTCGTCTTATGGTTGAGATTTTCACTCTGACAAGATTACCGCCGCCAGAGCAGATTCAGGAAATGTGTAGCTTGAATAAGGGAGGGCGAGGCTCCTGCCGAGCCGCAGGTTGTGGCTCGGCAGGAGCCTCGCCCTCCCAAAAACAGGCGCTACGCATCACCTGAAAGCACTCGAGTAGTCACTCAGTGATTGTTGACCGACTCGCCTCGACCTGCGAAGTTGTTGCGTACGATCCGCCTGTAACCCACCCTCACTTGGCACAACATGAAGCCATTCGTCACGACCACAACGCGGCCGCTCTCCCGCCGGACGTTCCTTCGTGGAGCTGGTGTCGCAATGGCTTTGCCGATGTTGGAAGCAATGCGACCCGCGTTCGCTGCTGACAAGATCGAGATCCCCCGGCGGATGATCGCGATCGAAACGAACATGGGCATCTTGCCGCAATACTTCTTCCCGGAGAAGGCAGGCAAGAATTATGTCTTGTCTCCCTATCTCGAACGACTCGCGAAATTCCGCGATCAATTCACGGTCTTCTCGGGTTGCAGTCACCCGGGAGTAACGGGAGCACACGCGGCCGAAAAGTGTTTCCTCACAGGCACACCCCATCCCGAACGGGGCGGATTCCGGAACTGGGTATCCGTGGATCAGTTCGCTGCTGAGCAAATTGGCACCAAGACGCGGTATCCGTCGCTTGTCCTCGGCGTCGGGAACGAAGGGCAGACACTGAGTTACACGCGAAGCGGTGCCCCCATCCCGATCGAGCGAAGCCCCAGGAAACTATTCGAGAAACTGTTCGTACAGGGCAAACCCGCGGAAGTCGCGGCGAATGTCGAGGCGATTCGCCAGGGTTGCAGCACGCTGGACTTCGTAGGCGATCAAGCCAAGCGCTTGAACCAGACACTCTCTCCATCCGATCGCCGACGACTTGACCAGTATTTCACGTCGGTCCGTGAACTAGAACAACGCCTGCAAGCTGCCGAGGCATGGGAACACAGGCCCAAGCCAAAGGTGACCGCAACGCCACCCGAGGATGAGAAGGATGGCCGCGAGTTCGCGAAACAGATGCGGATCATGTTCGATGTCATCAAGCTGGCCATCGAAACCGACTCATCCCGACTGGTGACCGTGTTCGTAGATACGACCGTGATCCACAACATCACGCACCACGGCAACCGTCCCGAAGTTCTCGCTGAATTGAAGGGGAAGGAAGAACTCCAGTTCGACTCGTTCGGCACCTTGCTCAAGGGGTTGAACGAGGCCAAGGAAGGGAACGAGACACTCCTTGATCGCACGATGGTGCTCTACGGGACGTGCATGGGCAGCGCAAACTCGCATTCGAATTACAACCTCCCCGCGATGCTTTGCGGCGGTGGCTTCAAGCATGGACAACACCTGGCGTTCGACACGCAGAATAACTACCCGCTGACCAACCTGTTCGTGTCGATGCTCCAGCGTCTTGGGATCGAAGCCAGTGAGTTCTCGACCGGCAAGGGAACGATGCGTGGCCTGGAAATGGCGTGATTTCAGAGAGCTTCGCCCCCTAAACACATGAGCCAGCCTTCCCCGTTCGGCCGAGAGTTGCTCGGCCGCTCGCCATCACACAACTACTCCACACCATGTATACCCTTCGCACAGCCACGATCGCGCTCCTCGCTCTGATCGCGCTCCCGGAATTCGGGTTCACTGCGCCGCCGAACAAGTTCTTCGAAGCTCACTGCACATCGTGCCACGACGGTGACACCAAGCAAGGCGGGCTGGATCTCACGACCCTGAAGTTCACGCCAACGGATGCTGAGAACTTCTCGAAATGGGTGACGATCCACGACCGGATCGCGAATGGCGAGATGCCGCCGAAGAAGAAGGCGCGCCCCGATGCTGCTGATGTCACGACCGTGACCAAAGCTTTGCGGGAAGAGTTGATCGGTGCCCACACGAAAGCAACCGCTCGTGATGGCCGCCCACAACTGCGGCGACTGACCCGAGTCGAGTACGAGAACACGATCCGTGATCTCTTCGATCTCCCTGGGTTGCCTCTACAAGCCGACCTGCCCGCTGACGGCTCGATCAACGGCTTCGACAAGAATGGTGACGCGCTGGACTTGTCCCACGTCAACCTCGCGAAGTATTTCGAAGCGGCCGACCACATTCTGGATGTCGCCATCGCCACGCGGCCAACCGCACCCAAGCCCATCAAGCAGCGAATCTCGCTAGCAAACCCTCACGGGTTTGTCGCCCACATCTTGCTGAACGGCGACGGTGTGCTGCTCAAGGACAAGAAACCGGACCCCGATTTCCCTCCAGCGGGCGACCAGGCGCACCTCGACCAGGGAGCACACGAACGGATGGGCAGCTTCCACAATGGCGCGAGCGTGGGCCTGTTTCGCCATGAAGACGAATCCGTCAGCCCATACTTCAATGAGTTCGTCACCATCTACCCCGGTCGCTACAAGCTCACCACTTCGCTGTGGGCGTTCCAGTGGGACAAGGGGAAGGTCTTGCCAGCACGTGGTACCGAGGCAGCGCGGCTGTCGATCGTGCAGATCACTGGTGATGGTCGCGGCGGTGGCCACCCAAGCACAGTGCTCGATTACTTCGATGCCCCGTCGATGAACGAGAAGAAGCACGAGGTGATCTCGTGGCTGAACCCCAAGGAGACGATCGGCTTCAACGTCGCCTCCCTCGCTCCCACCGCAAACTACGCTCGCAAGGGTCGCGCGATGGCTTTCACCGGTCCTGGAATCGCCTGTGATTACCTGGATGTCGAAGGCCCGCTCCACGACATCTGGCCACCGGCGGGTCATCGTCGATTGTTTGGTGAGCTTCCGATTCAGGAGTTCATTGCAAAAGAGCGTGTGGGGATTCGACCACCGATCCGAAAGCCCGAACGGCAGTTGTTCATGGGAAAGAACAAGCCAGACCCGATCACCGGGATCTGGACGGTGAGCAGCGAGAAACCGCTGGATGACGCCGATAAACTCTTGGCCGACTTCCTGCCACGAGCGTTCAGGCGTCCGGTCTCTGCAGAGGTTCGCAAGCAGTACGTTGATCGCGTAGCCGATCGTCTCAAGGCTGGCGACTGTTTCGAGTTCGCGATGCGTTGGGCATATCGAGCCGCGCTCTGCTCGCCCGATTTCCTGTACCACGTTGAACCCGCGGGTGAGCTTGATGACTTCGCACTTGCGGATCGGCTGTCGTACTTCCTGTGGAACTCGATGCCCGACGACAGACTCACCAAACTCGCCACAGCGGGAACATTGAAGAAGCCGGAAGTGCTTCGCAGTGAAGTCGAACGCTTGCTCGCCGACGCGAAGTCGAAGCGATTCGTCGAGGACTTCCTTGGCCAGTGGCTCAAGCTCCGACAGATCGCATCCAACGACCCGGACCGCAAACTCTACCCGGAGTTCAGCCCGTATCTTCAGGACTCGATGCTCGCGGAATCACGAGCGTACTTCCGCGAATTGCTCGACAAGAATCTGACCGCCGATTACCTCGTGAAGTCGGACTTCGCGATGCTCAACGGCAAATTGGCGACCCACTATGGAATCCCTGGAGTGAGCGGCGCACAAGTTCAGCGTGTCGCCTTACCGCCGGGATCGAACCGCGGAGGGTTCCTCACCCAGGCCGCGATCCTCAAGGTCACAGCAAATGGAACGACGACATCACCCGTGCCACGCGGCGCGTTCGTCCTCGATCGCATGCTCGGCAAACCCCCTGCCCCGCCGCCACCGAACATTCCTGCTGTCGAGCCAGACGTTCGAGGTGCCACGACCATCCGCGAACAGCTCGACAAACACCGCGACAATGCGACGTGTGCTTCATGTCATGCCAAGATCGATCCCCCGGGATTCGCTCTGGAAGAGTTCGACGTGATCGGCGGCCATCGCTCGCGTTACCGTTCACTCGGTAAGGGCGATCCGGCTCCTCGTGGCAACATCGACCCGTTCATTGGCATCGGTTTCAAACTCGGCCCGGTGGTTGATTCAAGCGGTGTGTTCCCCGACGGCCGAACGTTCTCGGGTCTCGTCGAGTTCCAGAACCTACTCGCCGCCGACCGTGATGGACTGCTGTCGAATCTCGCACGTCAGTTCGCGGTCTACTCGACAAGCCGCGGGTTAGCGTTTGTCGATCGGGACGACATCACGACCATTGTTGGCGCGACGAAGAAGAATGGCGGCGGTATACGCACGCTGATCCACGAACTGGTGCAGAGTCAGTTGTTCCGCTCCCGCTGACTTTTCTTCAACACCGTTCCAAGCCTCAAACTCGTTGAGCGACCGATGCAACCTTTTCACCTGTTCTCGACCGTGATCTGGGGTAGCGTGCTATTCGCGGCGCTGGTTTCGATCAGCGCCGGAGCCGACGACAAACCCGCGCCCAAAGCCGAGCGGTTCACATACCGTGTGTATGGTCTGTTCGCTCCCGATCGTGAATCGGATCTCAAGGAGGCGTTCAAGGGTATCCCCGAGGTGAAACTCGTGGCGGTGAGTTTCAAGGATGCCGAGATCACGGTTGAGTTTGTCGCAGCGACTGCATTTCCAGGTGCAAAACCCGCGCAGTTAGTCGAACGCCTCGATCAGAAGTTGCGTTCGGAAACACGAAGTACGTTCGCGGTGGGCCCCCAGCTCACGATCGCACGCGATAAGCTCAAGGAAGTCGTGATCCCTGTTGTGGGCCTGGATTGCAAGGCCTGTTCGCTGGCCGCGTATGAGATCGTCGCCCGACTCGAAGGGGTTGCACAGGCCACGGCAAGTTTCAAGGATGGGAAGGTAACAGCGCTGATCGACCCCACGAAAACGGAACAATCGAAGCTCGAGGAGGCACTTCGAAAACGTGGCGTGCAACTCGTGAAACCCGCTGCCAAATAGCGATTGGCACTTGGTCGCATCGCACGGCCAAATCAGTGTCGTTGAGCTACACTGCATGACGGAGGGCAATTGGCTCCTCGCAACGCCCACCCACTTCCGACGGACGCCCGATGCCTGACTTCGATGAGGATAGTCCTCGATTGCCCATGAGTGAGTTGAAACTCATCGCCCGCTATCAACGTTGGGTTATCGCGTGCGTCCTAGCCCAGATCACAATGTGGCTCTGCCTACTGGTGATGAGCTTCCTCGAACGTGGATGGATTGAGACCGACATCCCCCTTTTCCTGACGGTGCTCCTCGATATAGCCGGGGCGGTCTATGCCTTTCTGATCTACTGGACCATGCGCAATCCCTTCCTCGCGGTTGTCATGGGGCTGGCCTCCATTCCACCATTGCTGGGCTTGCTTGCTCTCACGGCCGTGAATAGCACAGCGACCCGCACGCTGACCGCAAACGGTGTCCACGTTGGTTTCTTCGGCGTGGATCTGAACAAGATGGAGGAAGAAGGAGGGATCTATTACGACGACGAAGACGCAGGCTGGTAAGAATTAATCGAGTCGCAAGGAAATCTGATGCATCCCGAATTGGCACTGTTTCCCGTCGTGGTTGAGTTCGACGTTGCGTGGGGCGAGATGGACGCCTACGCCCACGTCAATAACGTCGTGTACTTCCGCTACTTCGAGAACTCACGAATCGTGTACTTCGACCGCATCGGCTGGATCGCATCCAAACTCGAAACGGGTTTCGGGCCAATCATTGCCAGCACGTCAGCGCGCTATCGCAAACCCGTGAGCTACCCGGATCGACTGCTCGTCGGCACACGGGTCGTTGAGATCCAGTCCGACCGGGTGACGATCGAGTACCGACTCGTGAGTACGAAGTTGAATGCGGTTGCTGCCGAAGGGCAAGCCGTGGTCGTGAGCTTCGACTATCTCGCCGGCAAGAAAGCGCCGCTACCGGATTCCGTGCGTCGGGCGATCGAGGAATTGGAGGACCAGAAATGATGGAAGCCCACACTCCAAGGCGTGTGAACTTCCGCGTCGCAGTGGTTCTTCCGGAATGCGATTGTGCCGCAATCACTGTCCCGCCTGGCGTGAGCGCTTCCTCTACCCTCGATGCTCAAACCAGTTCGCGGATCGGCTGCGTGTCGGGTTCCACTGGGTATTGCGGGCGGCCGTTCGCGTCGAATTCGCGGATCGGATTCAGGTCGATGCCGAGGTTTCGGTAGAGTGTCGCGAAGATTTCCTGGTGCGTGATCGGCCGCTTCGAGGCACGCTCGGCCGTGCGATTCGACTCGCCAATCACCTGCCCCATCTTCATGCCGCCGCCCGCGAGGAGCGCACAACTCAGTTGCGGCCAGTGATCGCGGCTCGCCATGTTATTGATCTTCGGCGTGCGGCCGAACTCGCCCCACACAATGACCGACACGTCCTTGTCGAGCCCGCGGTCGTGCAGGTCTTCGACCAGCGCCGTGATCGCCTTGTCGAGCAGCGGGAAGTCCTTCCGGGCTTGCACGAAGTTCTTGCCGTCCGGCCCGTGCCAGTCCCAGCGTGTGAAGTTCATCGTGACCACCCGAGCACCCGCCTCCACGAGTCGGCGGGCCACGCAGAAGTTTCGCACCATTCGCGGAGCACCGTCTCGCTCAAACGCGGGGTCATCGACGCCATAGCGTTCCAGAACCTCGGGCTTTTCCTTCGACAGATCAACCGCGTCTTTCAATCGGGACGAGGTGAGAATATCGAGTGCCTTCCGGTTGAACGTGTCCATACCGTCCATCAGCCCGCTCTTGTCAATCTTGCGGTCGATGTCATCGAACCCCTTCATCAGGCTAACGCGGTCATTGAGGCGATCGAGTGTCACCCCTTGCAGCACAAGGTTGTCCGACTTCATCCCTTTATCACGACTGCCCACCATCCGGAACGGTGCGTGGCCAACTCCCAGGAAGCCACCATCACCACAATATCCCCATCGTTGCTCACCGCACGGGTACATCAACGTGACGTGTGCGGGAACGGCCGGGTCCGCGGAACCCTGCGTCTTCGACACCCACGCCCCGAATGATGGAACGAATCCAAGATTCGCAGGCGTTCGCGGCCTGCCGGTCATGCACTGGAAGGCATCGTGGTCGCCCGAACTGCCGACCAGCGAGCGAATGATGGAGAACTTGTCCATCATCTTTGCGATGAGGGGGAACAACTCGCAGATCTGGATGCCCGTCACGTTTGTGTTGATCGGCTTGAACTCGCCCCGGACCTCGGCTGGTGCATCGGGCTTGAGATCCCACATATCTAGGTGCGGCGGGCCACCCGGCAGGAAAATGTTGATCACCGATTTGTGCGATGTCTTGATGCCCGCTTTTTCCTCTGCCGCGAGCAGATTAGGAAGCCCCAGGCAACCGCCAAAGAGTGTGCCGCCAACGGTCAGGAAATCACGACGGCTTACCCCATCGCAGAAGCCACCGCGTGTGTGCGGCTTGCCGAAGATGTTGAGCATGACCAGACCCTTGCACTTGAGTTGCTAACTGGCGGGAAGAAAGCAGGCAGGAGAGAGGTTGATTTTATAGGATCGCGGAAACTGAAACAACTGTGTGTCCGAAAAATGGGCGAGGGGCATCACTTGAAGGACGAGTTGATCCGGACGACGCCGTAGAGTGGCGGCCCCGTTTCTTCGGACAGTTGGATGAAATCGACAGCCAACTTCGTGACCACGCCCTGTTTCACCTCGAGTTCCCAGACGACGAACTTCCCGGCGATCTTGGCGGAGTCTCGGTTCATGCCTTTGAATTCGAGTCCGGGGGCCGTCCCGTGGTCGGTGTACTTCTTGGCGTCGAGGTATTCGCCCACCTTGAGCGTCCCGCCAACCGGAGGGGCGACGATGAGGTCCCACTCGCCTTTTTTGCCGCGACCGAGTGTGATGCGGGTGCCACCCTTGACTTGAAGAACGCGCAACTCGTCGCCACCGTATGTGATCTTCTCGCCCTTGCTGATGAACTCGTCTTTGTCACTGCTGACCGCATAGAAGTAGGACGTTGGTGCGGTGCTGGCCGCAGGTTTAACAAACTTACCATCCTTGATGCCATCAATGGGCGGTTCTTTGGGAACCTCAAGGTCTGGCTTGACCTTCTTGGCTTGTCCGGCAGGAGATTCCGAAACGCCAGCGAGGGCAAGGCAACTTACGGCCGCCAACAGCACAAAACTTCGGTGGATCAGGACGTTGGGCATGGTGAACCCACCACGTTGCGGGGGAGTTTGGTCAAAGGTGTGCGTTGAATACGTTCACCGATTCTGGAATGGATGTCCACCTGAATCTGGCGTGAATCGAGCGTTCAGATTAGAGTCAAAGCATTGCGGAGGGATTGCCATGTCGGAACTACGGTTCAATCTCGACCTCATCGAAGTGCTGAGCCCTTGCACCGTTCCCTGGGAGACGATGCAGGGAAGTGACCGTGTGCGACACTGCGGTCAGTGCAACCAGAACGTGTATCACCTTTCGGTCATGACACGCGAAGAAGCTGAGAAGCTGATCCACCAAAAAGAAGGGAAGTTGTGCGTGCAGTTCTTCCGACGCCCGGATGGAACGATTGTTACTCGTGATTGCGTTGCTGTGAGATGGTCGCGAGCGGTGTGGCGGGCGGGTAGTTTCGCGTTCGTTGGGACGATGTCTGTTTTGTTCGGACCGTGGCTTTTGGCGACATTTCAAAAGTGGGAAGGGATAGGTGATAAACCCACGAGAACCGCTGGAATTCCTGCCGAGCATTGGAGAGAACTCCAACGGAATCCCCGACTGGAGATTGCTCCGCCACCCCACGATGCACCCACGCCGGAATGATCACAAACCTCGACTCGTGCGCATTATAGTTCTCGGGAATGGGAACAACACTGATCAGGTCTTCGTTTAACCAAGTTTCCCAGCCCGTAAAAACGAAAAATGGCGGGATGTCCACCGCGAGTTGTCGCCCAATCAACTCACAGCTTTCATCCCGCCTGCTCCAGTCTTGCAGGTCTCGTGCCAGCCGAGCCAATTCTCACGCCGATTCCTCATCTGTCCGTCCGAATTCTCACCAGTAAGATACCCTTCCTCTCGTTCCACATAATGGGGATCTGCTCGATGTCCACGTCGATTACGCGCCTGTACGGTCTAGGTCTCACGCCCGGAAAACTCCGGGGTCTGCAACGCATTAGCAATCCAAATGGCACGCTGACCATGGTCGCCACCGACCAAAACAGCTCCATGATCTCGATGATGAAGGCTGCAACGGGCAAAGAACCAACATACGCTGAAATCGCAGACGCCAAGGTAATGCTGAGTCGTGCCCTCGCGCCGCACTGCTCGGGCCTGCTCGTCGACGGTTATTACGGCTACGCCAGCACAATCGCAGCGCACGCAGTTCCGTCGAGCACGGGGACGCTGATTCGCGTTGAGAAGTCCGGTTCCCCCAAGAACGCGGCGGGCGGATCAATCGGTGAAGTTGAGCCAGGTTGGAGTGTTGCCAAGATCAAGCGCTGCGGGGCAGACGCGGTCAAGCTCCTGGCGATGTTCGAACCCGATGAGTTCGACTCGGCCGAACGGAACTTCCAGTTCACCATGCAGATCTACGACGAGTGCATCAAGCACGACATTCTGTTCCTGCTCGAACCGCTACACTTCCCGATGAAGATCAACGGCGTCGAGGAGCCGAAAGATAAGGTCATCGCGCGCAAGGCAAAGACCGTCATCGACACGGCGAAGTATCTGAGCCGCTACTGCGATATCTACAAGTCCGAATTCCCAGGAACACCAGGCGTCGAGACCGATGCCCAGATGATGGACAACCTGAAGAAGCTCAACGACGCCTGCGAGAAGCCGTGGGTTCTCCTATCGGCTGGCGTCGATTACGACAAATACAAGAAGCAAGTCGAGATGGCGATGAAGGCCGGGGCCAGCGGCATCCTCGGTGGTCGCGCGTTCTGGAAGGAGTTCTTCACCTTCGCCACACCGGCCGATCGACAGAAGTTCGCGGAAACGGAATGCGTGAGGCGCGTGAACGAAACGGATGCGATCGTGAAGTCCGGTACGCCGTGGTTCGCGAAGTACGGCCTGACGATGGAAGACCTGCACGGCGTTCGCACGACGGAAGGCTGGCACGCACGCTTCGGCGGCGGCACCGCAGGCGGCCCGGCCGGAAAGGTCGACCCGAACTCGGTTTATTGACCTGAATCACAAGCCCACCCATCACTTGGGTGGGCTTTCCTCCTGTCACTTCACTTCTTGACTCCGCAGCACTTCTTGAACTTCTTCCCGGAGCCACATGGGCACGGGTCGTTCCGCCCCACCTTCTGCTCACCCGAACGAACTGGTTGTGAAGCCTTGACGACCGGAGCTGGCCTCAGCTTGAGCGCCGCCTCGATTTGATCGGCCTCCAATTTTGCCGCCTTCGCTCGCGTTCCTTCCACGAGTTGTTGCCAGGCGATCTGTTCGGGGAAGGTCTCATTCATCAGTTCACAAACTGTCAGGAGCAAGTGCCGACGACTTCCGGGTTTCAGCGACATCGGTGTGGTCAAGACATGTCTGCGGAAGGGGTCGATCGCCCGTGTGTCGAAGTGACGGAGTGCCAAAGTGAGCATCGAAGCCTGGACGAAGGGATCGTCTTCTTGCTCCGCGAGCACCAGCGTAACTTCGACACTATGATCGGTGTGCGTCGCCTCGATGATACAGAGGGTCGCGAGGCGAAAGTCGATTCTGGAGTTGAGCCACTTTTCGCGGAGCAGGTCGATGGTCGTGTCTGACCCAATGGCCGACAGCGCGTCCTGAACTTCCTCGGCCAGGTACTCAGAATCGGTTTCTAGCAGGCTGAAGAGTTCCGGGATCACAGACGTGATGCGTGCTTCTCGAGCAACTCGTGCGGCATACTCCGGCATTTCCCAGGATGTTGAGTCAGGGGCCGCTGTTGCGCGCAATACGTCTCGAACGCGGCCCTCAACGAACTCGGGGAACGTGGCCAGTGCCTTCGCGACCCGATTCAAGTGATCGTGGTCAGGTGAGTCGAGTATCTCATCCTCGATATCCTCTTCAAGTTCGTCGAGGGCATCATCCAGATCCTCCTCATCGAGGGGCTTATCAGAATCAGCCTCCGACTCTGGTGAGTCTGTTGCTATGGCAGGTTCTGCTTTCGCAGGTACGGCAGTTTCGGCGAGGAGTGGCCCGCATTCGGCTACCAGTTGCTTCCAAAGTTCCTCGGGTGGAAGTTGTGCGAGCCGGATCGAGTCGAGCAGTCCATCTGCGAGTTCAACATCGAACTCACGTGAATCAGTGATTTCACGCTCGAACTTCCGCAGCTCGGTGCCAGAGACATGAATGAGGACACAGGCAAGGTCGCTCTGACGTAGTTCGTTCCCGACGCTTGCTGAATATTGATCGAGGAGCCAGCGGACTGTCTCCTCGGTTTGAGTCAGGTTACTCGTCGAACGGATATGTTCCTCGAGCGAGTCCCAACCGTACTTCTCGATCGACCGAATGACGGCCGGCATCACTCGCGGATCCTGGCTAAAGGCACAAGTGAAGTAGCCCACGGCGAGGGCGCGAACATCGCCATTCGGGTGTTCGATCGCACTCAGAACAGCTTCTGTGGAAAGGCGCATGAAAAATCCCCGATAGCCAGATGGCGACCGGGGAGATTCTAGGGCTATAGTCTCAGCTTGAATCACGGTTTCTGCAGGCCGACGGGAGAACCCATTGTGCCCGCTCGCAGCTTTGCGATCTGGGCCTGTGCCGCATCGCCAAGCCGGGTATTTGGGCAGAGCTTCGTGACCTGCTCGTAACACGCCACCGCTTCGAGCACCTGCCCCTTCTTCAGCCAGGCATCCGCAAGCGACGTGTACATCGCCGCAGTTCGCTCCGTCATCTGATTGCAGGCCGTGGTAAGCCGCTCGGGGTTGTTCTTGATCTCGGCAGCGATGGTCGCCGCTTCCTTGGCCTCGGGAAGGTCCGCATAGGCCGATGCGAGCTGTTCGCACTTCTGAAGAGAATCGTAGAACTTGCTGGTTCGAAACTCCTGGCGAGCCGACGCGAGGAGGTCGCGTGCGGCTCGTGTTCGCAGTTTCTCCCGGGTCTCAGGACTCGCGGACAAGCTCGTGATCAGCGTCGTTGCATCAATAGCCCCTTGTGTGCCAGCGAACAACTTCACCGCATCCGCAAGTAGATCAAGCGCTTCCTGGGTCGAACCTGCTTGATCGAGTTCCTTCGCACGACTGATCTTCGAGGCCGCAAGTTGCTCGATGTCCGCGAGAGCCAGCTTGGCCTTGGCTCCGCTCGGCTTGCCGTTGGTTTCGTGAAGAATGGCTTTGAGCAGTGACACTGCCCGAGAGTATTCGCTCGCTGCCACGGCACGTGCTGCCAGATCGAGATCGCGGGTGACCCAATCCGGGGTTACGGTGACCGGAGCAGTTCGTTTCATCGCTTCATTGAGGCGTTCCGCTTCGACATAACCTTCGATGAAGGCGTGAATCCGACCATCCGAGCCAGCCAGCACGATCGTCGGGTACAGTTGAACCTTCAGAGCTTTAGCCAGCCCGGGTTCCTTGTTGGCGTCGAGTTTCAAGGGGATGAAGTTCGTCGTGAGGTGTGAAGCAACCGCCGCATCCTTGAGGGGTCCGCCTTCGAGTTTGCGGCAGTAGAAGCAGTTATCGGTGCCGATTACGACGCAGAGGGATTGACCCTTCTCGATCGCTTCCTTGCGGGCTGAGTTATAGTCCGTGCGCCATGCGACCGGCTCCAACGCAAGCGCCGACCCGGGGAAGGCCAGTGCCGCGAGGGCAACTATCGGGAGCAGTAGCCCAGTTGGACGCAACGCGAGATATCGCATGGGAACCCTCATGGTGCAGACGCAAGTGGCGATGGCAAGCAATCGTCAAGAACGCGGGTGAGCCTTGTTGTAACTGTCTTGAAGTCGCCGGGTCGTCACGTGCGTGTAGACCTGCGTCGTGGTCAAACTCTTGTGCCCAAGCAGTTCCTGCACACCGCGAATGTCGGCACCCGCATCAAGGAGATGCGTGGCAAAGCTATGGCGAAGCGTGTGTGGACTTGTACGCGGATCCAGCCCAGCAAGCTGAAGATATTTCGTCAGTAGCCGCCCAATGCTGCGAACGTTCAACCGTGTCCCGTTCTTGTTCAGGAACACGGCCGTCGCTTCCTTCTTAGACTTGGCGAGCATTGCCGCGCGATCCGGCAACCAGTCGTTGATCGCCTTCACCGCTTCTGGCCCCAGAAGCGCCAGGCGTTCCTTCTTCCCTTTCCCGCGAACCGTCACCACGCCATCCGATAAATCCGAGTCGAGTAGATCGAGGCCGACAAGTTCACTCACCCGGATACCGGCCGAGTAAAGCGTTTCCAGAATCGCCCGATCACGGCGGCCAGACCAGTCGGTATCGGGAGGAGCGGTCAAGAGTTTCTTGATGTCGTCCTGCGTCAAGAAGTGCGGTAGGTTCTTGTCTTGCCGCGGTGCCCGAAGGCTCTTGGCAGGGTTTTCCTTCATCACGCCTTGCCGACACAGAAACTTCCCGAACGATCGCACTGCCGCGAGTCTGCGGGCAATCGTCGATTTCGCGTAATCCTTCTCATGCAACCAGGCCACAAACGCTCGGAGTAGTCGCGTATTCCAGTCATCGGGATCGACGTGAGCTTTCTTCAACCGTTCCCGAGAAAACGAGAGTGCCTGCGTCAAATCCTCACGGTAGGATTTGACGGTCTTGTCGGACGCATTCTTTTCGAGGCCGAGATGAGTGAGGAACTCGGCCAATCCTTGTTCGAGCGTCAAGTTGTCAATCTCGGTGTGCGGTGCAAAGCGAAGCGTTAGAACTCTTCTTGCGGGCTAGCCAGTTGATGTCGGATGCGTTCGGTGAGCACGGCAGCATCGAACCAGTTGATACGGATACTCGGATCGGCGGCCTTATCACGAATTTCGTTGATGAGTACATCCGAGCTTTCGTCATCATAAACGAAGATGTAGCGTTCTTCGCCTTTGATCAGCGCCAGGACGTTCAGCTCTCGGGTCATGATTTAGCCCTCGGGGCGCAGCTCGCTCACATTCTTCAGATCGGCACGCCACCCCCGGGGCTGAAGGCTTTTTCGATGAACCCGCGATCCCCCCGCTGATGTGGCCACGCGATGCGACTCACCCTTCGGAGCAGTACAGCCCCTCCAAATGCCCGAAAACTACGTTCTGGTCGGGCATCATCACTCCTGGTATCATCTTCCACTCACCCTCCCCATTGTTGATCTTCACTTGGAGCGTTACGGCTATGGACAACGGGCAACGGGATATGAAGCTCTTTTGGACATGCTTCATCTCTCTCATCGCCACTTCGTTCGGGTTCATCGTCCGTGCCACGATCATGGATGATTGGGCCAAGCAGTTCGGCCTGAGTGAAACTCAGAAGGGAGAGATCTTCGGCGTCGGCCTTTGGCCATTCGCGATCAGCATCGTGCTGTTCAGCTTGATTATCGACAGGATCGGGTACGGTGTCGCGCTGGCATTCGCATTCATCTGCCACGCCGCGTTCATCGTCATCGTGATCGCTGCACCGACGCTCGTGTCCAGCGGGGCGAATGGCTACTGGGTGCTCTACCTGGGCAGCTTCATTGGCGCGCTCGGCAACGGCACCGTCGAGGCCGTGATCAATCCCGTCGTTGCCACCATGTTCAGCAAGGACAAAACCAAGTGGTTGAACATCCTTCACGCAGGCTGGCCAGGCGGGTTGGTCCTGGGCGGGCTCCTGGCTCTGGCCCTGGGTGAATCCACTGACTGGCGGTACAAGGTCGGTCTCGTCGGCATTCCGGTTCTGGCTTACGGTGCGTTGCTACTCACCTGTAAGTTCCCGGTGAACGAGCGAGTGACGGCCGGTGTATCCTTCCGAGACATGTTGAAGGAAGTCGGCTTCTTCGGGGCGTTTCTCATTACCACGCTCATCGTGTTTGAACTGTCGAACGTGGCCGAGAAGTTCGGAGTGAAGGTCGGCTCAGAAGACATTGCGTTCAAGGCTGGGCCGATCGATTTCACGCAATCCATGCTCATCAAGTTTGGCATCTCCGGTGGGCTAAGTCTTCTTTTCGGGCTGTACACGATGTCGCTGGGTCGTCTCGTGTTCGTGTTCCTGATGATTATCATGATGCCGCTGGCAATCACGGAACTCGGCACCGACTCCTGGATCGGTGACCTGATGACGCCCGAGATGAAGGGACTGGGCTTGCCCGGCGTGTCGGTGCTCATTTACACGTCATTCATCATGATGATGCTGCGGTTCTGTGCCGGTCCGATCATCCACAAGCTGTCACCGCTTGGATTGTTGGCGGTCAGTTCAGTGCTTGCGATTGCCGGCTTGTTCAGCCTCTCGATGGCGACTGGCGTGATGATCCTCGCGGCAGCCACGCTGTATGCATTCGGCAAGACCTTCTTCTGGCCCACGATGCTGGGAGTCGTGGCTGAGCAGTTCCCGAGGGGTGGTGCCTTGACGCTGAACACCATCAGCGGCCTGGGTATGCTCGCGGTCGGCATCCTGGGAAGTCCTCTGCTTGGCAACGTGCAGGACAAGGAAGTCGATCGGGAACTCGCCGACAAGAACCCAGCCCTTCACGCTCAGGTCGCAGGCGACATGAAGGCCAGCGTGTTCGGGTCGTATCGGGCCATCGACGAAGCCAAAGTCAAGGATCTCTCGTCCGACGAGAAGGAGACCGTTACCAAGGTGCGCGAGGCCGCGAAGAAGAACGCCCTCAAGACGGTAGCCCTCTTCCCAGTCGGAATGCTGATCGCATACTTGGTCCTGATCCTGTACTTCAAGTCGAAGGGCGGATATGCACCGGTCAGTTTGAGCGACAAACCACCGGCGCATTAAGCTCGCTGAAGGATTAGCTCCATCTGCCCTTGTCGCTGCCTCACCCGGTGTGTGAAATACCCGGGTGAGTGACACACGCACTGGAACCCGGACGTTTACATTTCTGGGCACCGGCACCTCGGTTGGGGTGCCGATGCTCGGCTGCGATTGCACTGTTTGCACTTCATCAAATCCCCGCAACAACCGCTACCGCTGCTCCGTGCTCATCGGAACCCCGCAAGGGAACATCCTGATCGACACCACGCCCGAGTTGCGGCTTCAGTTGCTCCGCGAGAAGGTCAAGTTGGTGCACTCGGTGCTGTACACGCACTACCACGTCGATCACCTATTCGGTCTCGATGATCTGCGATTGTTCCCGATCACGTTGCAGGCATCGTTGCCGATCTACTGCACCGACGAAGTTGAAGAGATCATCCGACAAGCGTTCTCCTACGTGTTCCACCCCGGGACCGAAGATCTCCCCCGGGGGATGTTGCCGCAACTCGAGTTTAGGCGGATCGATACTCGTCCATTCGAGGTTCTGGGCGAACGGATCACGCCGATTCCACTGAAGCACGGCCGCTTCAATTGCCTGGGGTTCCGAATCGGCGACGTGGCCTACTGCACCGATGTCAGCGCAATCCCCGATGAAAGCTGGCCGCTGCTCGAGGGGCTGAAGGTTTTCATCATCGACGCGTTACGACCGGAGAAGCCCCACCCTTCGCACTTCTGCGTGGGGCAAGCACTCGAAGCGATCGAACGTGTGAAGCCAGAACAGGCATTCTTGACGCACATGTCCCACACAATGGACTACGATTTGCTCATCAAGTCGCTGCCGGCGAATGTCGCCCCCGCTCACGACGGCCTGAGTTTCCAATTCTGAACGGCACGGCGAGTGAGTACCAAACTCCCCGGAGGTACTTCATGACAGACTTCCCAGCGGACCTCATCGACCGCCTCCACACATTCGGCCAGAAGCACGTTTTGCACGGAAGTGATAAGCTCCATCCTCAACAGCGGTCAGAATTTGTCACGCAACTCGCGTCAATTAACGTCCACGAGCTCCAGGAACTGATCGCCAAGGCGAATCAACCTGCCCAACCACCGAAATCACAGCGGATCGCTCCGTTGCCCACCGCCCCAATAACAGCCACGCCACAGGAGCGGATGATCGGGGAGGACTCGCTGAGGCGAGGGGAGGTGGCAGCGCTCATTGTCGCTGGTGGGCAGGGGAGCCGCCTGGGGTTCGAGAAGCCGAAAGGGATGTACCCGGTCGGGGTCGTCTCGGGAGCGTCGCTGTTCCAGGTTCATGCCGAGAAACTCCTGGCGATCTCTCGACGTTACGGCAAACCCGTGCCGTTCCTGGTGATGACCAGCCCGGTAACTGACGCCGAGACTCGCGACTACTTCCACGAGAACCGCTACTTCGGACTGAACAAGCATGATGTCATCTTCTTCCAGCAAGGCACCATGCCTGCGGTCTGTGCGAAGTCAGGTCGGTTGCTACTCGATGCACCTGGCAAACTCGCTCTCAGCCCGAACGGGCACGGCGGCACCATCACGGCACTCGCGGAACGCGGCCTGCTCACCGAACTTCGCAGCCGGGGTGTGAAACACGTCTATTACTTCCAGGTTGATAACCCGTTGCTGAAGATCTGCGACCCGGACTTCACGGGAAGACATATCGCCACGCAATCAGAAGCGTCATCGAAAGTGGTCTTCAAGGAACGGCCCGAGGAGAAGGTCGGCGTGTTTGCCCTGCTCGATGGCCAGTGTGGCATGATCGAGTACAGCGACTTGCCAAAGGATCTCGCAGCCGAACGCGAACCAACGGGCGAACTGCGGTTCCGTGCGGGGAACCCCGCGATCCACATGTTCACCCTCGATTTCCTGGAGCGGATTACGTCCAGTGGCGGACTGCCTTACCACGTCGCTCGCAAGGCGATCACGCATTTCGACCCGGAGGTAGGTTCTGTTGTCTCACCGGCGAACGAACTGAATGGCTTGAAGTTCGAGCGGTTCATCTTCGATGCCCTGCCCCTTGCCAACCGCTGGCTGGCCGTTCAAACATCGCGCTCCGAGGAGTTCTCACCCTTGAAGAACGCGACTGGTGATGATTCCCCCGAAACCGTGCGTGCCGCGCAACTCGCCTTGCACTCGGCCTGGCTCGCTCACGCTGAGGTTCCAACTCACGGGCACGACATTGAGATTTCCCCGCTCTTCGCGCTGGATGCAGAAGAGTTGAAGCGCAAGATCCCGCCTGGATTTGCAATCACGGGGCCAACTGAGATGCGGTGAGTGTTCGAGCCGGGACACAGGCAACCCCGTGTCCCGGCTGTTGTTCGCAGATCACCCGGCTGTAACCTTCGCATTCAGAGCCTCGAAGATCGGCCGGTCCGCGGGATGGACGGACTTGATTTGCAGCCCGCGGCGCTTCGCCTCCCGGAATGCCTTGTCTGCGTCGTCGGCCCGCGGTGGCGTTTGTCCGAGCCGTGAAACCGCCAGGTGGAACCAGCGAAGCGCGGTCGGTTCGAAGCGGATGGCATCATTCAGGTCGCGTTCCGCTTCAGTGAACTGTTTCAACGTGATGCGCACCCGTGCTCGTGTATCGAGAAGTTCACCCGTCATCCCGATCTCGCGAGTAGCACGGTTCACGAGTTCCAGGGCACGCTCAGCCGTGCGTGGGTCTGCCGCGAAGAGCCAGGCGAGGTTGTTCAGCGCGACGACATTTCGCGTGTCGAGTGCCACGACTTTCTCGTACTCCGCTGCCGCGCTGGCGTAGTCCTGGCGAAGTGCCAGGAACTCGGCACGGTTCATCCGCAGTGCCGAAGCGGTGGGATCCTCGGCAAGGCAGGCATCTAGCCAACCGAGAACCGTGGTCGCCTGCCGATCGGTGACCGTGTTCGCCCGTACGATCGCCAGTCCTGCAGCAGCGCGAACACGGGTCGGTAGGTTTCGCGAATACTGTTCGATCTTCGTAAACGCCTCGGTTGCCCGTCCATCGGCCGCGAGCACTCCGACCAATCCCACGAGTGCCTCGGTCCGGGTCGGTATCAATGCCGCATAGCGATCCACTGCTGTATCCGACATCACACGCCCGGCAGCCGTCCCGCGAACTCCGGGCATACGCGAGAGTTCATCGAGCAGTTCCGCGAGCCTCCCCGATCGTGTCAGATGATCGCCCGCGCTCGGATCACTGGATCGGGCATATCCATCTGCATAGGCCAGCGCCCGTTCGGGATGGCCAGCCTTGCACTCGAATCGTGCCACAGCCGACACAGCGCGAAACTCACCAGGGTAGTCCCGCATCAGTGCTTCGGCGAACGGTGCAGCGTCCTTGTAATTCTGGTCGTCAACGAGTTCCTCAAGAGCCGCCGTGAGGTAGTACAGGTTCTTCGGCTTCTGAGGCTGGTTAGGCGCGACTGGTTCGGGATTCAGCAGAATCTGAAGGCACTTCCGGCTTTCCACGCGATTGCCGGACGCACGATACAACTGCGAAAGCGTGTACAGATCCTTGGGCGAGCTTGTGGCCTTGTACACATCGTTCAGCGCGACGGCAGCACGAGTCAGCACAAGCACACGGTCAGCACCTTCGAGGTAGCGCGAGAGTGTGGTGAGAACGCTCGCGGTCGCGCGGAGTTCATCGGGCGAGGTGCCAAAGTCGTCCACACTCTTGATCAACTTCATGGCCTTCTGGCGATTCTCAGGCGTGCCGCCGACCGCATAGATCATGGCGAGGTTCCGCTGCCCCCACGCCAGATCTTGTTTGGGCAAATCCTTCGCAGCCGTGAAATCCTCCAGGACTTTCGTGGCATCGTCTGGCTTGTTCCGCGACAGCGTGAGCGAAAGCAACGACTGAGCAAACATCCGGCGTTCAGCTCCCGACGACAACTCGGGCCGGAAGTCCTTACCCTCGGGCGTCTGCATGAACACGGCAACCGCAGAGAGGTACGCAGCAGGCGAGATCTTGCCACGTGCGTCGTTCAGGTCATCGGGATTGCGAGCGATTGCCAGGCGTAGCCAGTCGTCCGCCGTTGCACCTTTGCGCCGCGTCGCTGCTTCGAGTAATGGAATCGCATCGAACAGACGGTAGGTGTTGGCGGTCACGGCGACCCATGCAAGGCCAGCCGGGTCTCGTTCCGCGTGTGGGCGCGACCAGTTCAGGATCTTTGTCGCGACCGGAATTTGCAGCTTGGGAATGACTGACGACACCAGTCGCCGGAAGGAATCACCCATCCACCGAGGATCAGTGCCGAGACGGTTGACGAGTGCCTGTGCTTGTTCATCCGTTCCCGTGGAGCAGAGGTGGAACAGCAATCCCTGTGCGGCCGCATAACGCGTTGGTTCCAGCGCGAAGGCTCGCTCGGTGAATCGTTTTGCCTCGGCGTCGTTCCCCGTGAGTCGGTACAGCCGAGCCAGCGCGAGACACGGATCGCAGCGCGTCGGGTTCGCACCAAATGTCGCAGTCATGCGGGCGAGGATAGATGGCGCATCCGCCTGCGTCGCCGCTGCAGCATCGCAAAGCAGCACGGTTCGCCCCGATTCTCCTTCCAGGCCAACAAGCATCGAACGAGCCAGCGTGACGCTCTTAGCGTCCCCGATTCGCGAGGCCCGCTCGTGGAGTTTCAGCCACACGCTGACATCGGTCGGTCGCCGCGCTGCGATACTCCGCAATGTTTGCACAACTGCCTTCTGATCGCCTATCTCGTCATAGATTTCGACCATGCCAAACAGCAGGCGGGCCTGCTCGGTGTCAGGCCAGGTTTCGATCTGGTCCGTGATCGCTGCCAGCGGACGAACCCTCCCCGGTTCACCTGCATAGAGTTCTGCTCGGGCAAGCCGCACATCGGCGTTGTCCCCTGCTGCTGCCTGTCCCTCGTCAATGACAGAAAGACCTGCTGCAGTTCCGTTGATCTCGGCAGTCACTTTCGCCAGTACCGCCCACAGCCGAGTGTCACCCGGGCGGATCGCTGCCTCCTTGCGGAGCATCTGAACGACTTCGGTCCCCTTCCCCACCGCAATCCCGATCTCGGCGAGCAGGATCACAGGTTCCGACGACATGGGTCCGAAGCGGCTGCGTGATGCGTTCGCCGCGATTTCAAGTTTACGCCACTCTTCCTGAGACCCGCCCTCGATACGCAGCCGAGCGGTCTTGGTCCGAATCCACTGCGCGACGATGGCACCCGCAGCGTATGGCGATTGTGATGCGGCCTCCAGTTCACGAACGGCATCATCAAATCGGCCAAGCGAGAGATACAAGTTTCCCAAGCCGACACGGGCTTGCACATTCTTGGGGTCGGTATTCGTCACGCGCTGGAACGCCTTCTCCTGAGCCACGGTGTCCGTCAGTTGCTCGGCACACACGGCGAGGAGAATGTTCAATTGCGTTTCGAGTGTCGGCAAATGCGGCACGTCGGCGCGAAGTGACTCCAGCATGGTCACGGCTTCGGACCATTTCGCGTCACGCATCGCAAGGCGTGCTCGCAAGTATCGCACCTGCAAGAGATGCGACGGTGGCGGCCCGCCTGCCATCTTGGTGCCGTTGGGAGTGGTCACGCGATGCGATTCCAACCGGCGGATGATATCGGTCGTGCGGGCGGTGTCACCCTGCTGGATGAGCAAATCCGCGAGCGGCACCAGCAGATCAAAGCCTTCAGGAGACGCCTTCAACCCGTCTTCGAGAACTGCGATCGCCGAGGGCGTGTTCCCTCGATTCAGTTCCAGCCACGACAGACTGCGAACGAGTCGGAGATTTCGCGGGTGCAACGACACGGCATCGCGCAACACAGTCTGCGCTGCCGCGATCCTGCGGTCACGTTGGAGTAACTCGGCAAGTAATGCAGACGCTTCGGCCTGCTCCGGGTCCAGTTCCAGTACGCGTTGCAGATCGGCCTCGGCCTTGGCCGCATCGCCGCGAAAGCCATCTTCCGTGTCTTCCGAAGTGAATGCTTCGAACCGCCCACGGATCAAATGTGAGTCCGGGTTTTGCGGGAGGTTCTTCACCATCCGGTCGAGCACATCACGTGCGCCGGGTGCATCCTTCAGGTTTCGCCAGACAAGTTGCGCAAGCCGCTGGTAGCCGAGAATCTCGCCCGGCTCAAGCGAAACTGCTCGCTCGTAAGATTTGCGTGCCTCGGGCAGTTGGTTCAGCCCAGCCTGTGCCGCACCGATTTGTTGCCACAATGCAGGCTCGTTGGGGAACACCTTCAACAGCGCTTCGGCATGGGTAATCGCATCGGAGTACCGCCCGATCTTCAGGCACGCCGCGAGCGCCTCGCGGCGAATCTCGTGGCGCTCGGGTTCCAGTCGCAAGATACGATCGTAGAGAAACACCAATTCGGACTGACGGCGATCGCTTGTGTCGCGTTTCCGAAGCAACTCGACAAGTTCGACCTGCACCTCGACATCGTCCGGGAGGAATTCGAGGTATTGCCGGAGGTAATGGATCGCGACATCGACTTTACCAGCCTCGGCAGCGCGTTCGGCTTGTTTGCGAAGCGCGACGGGGATTCGGTCGGCCTGCACCGCGTGAACGCCGAAGAGTGTGCCAATGAAGGCCACTACGACGAGGATCAGCCTGAGGAGAAATCGCTTGTTGATAGTCGGCATGTGTCCCGCGTCCTGCGAGGTTGCTCGATGAGAACTCTAATCGAATCGCGGGGATGCTAAACCGGGGCGGGTCAACGTGGCAACCCCAACGGGTTCCCTGGGTGCTCACCTCCCAGGCTGTGCCGGAAAGCCTCAACGATTGTGAAATGGCAAGCAAGGTGTGCGCTGGAAATTGATTCCACGCGAGATGCACACCCCTCTCTGGAACCATTTGACTTGTCCGGAAGAAAGTTCATCAGAACAATTTCAGATCGTGCATAAAATCCTTAAGTAATGTGGCAGCAATGAGATATGCAATCTGGAAGTGGTGCCAGCTGGCAGTTCATCTCCGAAGCCTAGTCAGAATCATGCGAGACATGAACTGATTCAGAATCTCGACTTGCCTGGCTGATACCACGACTCAACGACCCAAGTTGAGTCGTGGTAATTGCTTGTAAACGATAACAGATCTGATCCTGGCGCACGCCTCAACAAATTGAGGCCAGACAAATACACCGGGAACATCGGCCCCAAACACCGCTACGAATGCGGATTGCTCACTTCGCAGACACGGCATTTTTTCCGAACCAGACCGACAGGCAGCGAGCGGTCGCCCATAACAGGATCGTGCAGACGCACGCGATCACGAAGATCGTTAGCCCCGCGTTCACATACCCGATCGTGTTTCCGCGGGCCGACTGTGCCGCTACCACCTTCGTACCGGCGCTCAGCGTCGTGGTTGTCACGAACAGCATTGGAAGCACCGTCACCCAGGCGTATCGACCGCGACCCTGATTCACCATCCACGTCGTGACCAGCGCGAGAGCCATCACCGCGAGAAGTTGATTCGCGATGCCGAACATCGGCCAGATCGTCTCGATGCTACCGGTCGAGATCAGCCAGCCGTAACCACCCGTGACCACACCGCTCGCCAACAATGCCCCCGGCAACCAGTCGGGGCGTGCGAGGGGTTTGTAAACACGCCCGGCCGTTTCTTGCAGCAGGAACCGCGCGATGCGAGTCCCAGCGTCGATCGTCGTGAGGATGAACAACGCCTCGAACATGATCGCGAAGTGATACCAGTACTTCAGCAGCGTTCCGACTGCGATTCCGGTGAACGCGAACGCCTGCTGGAAGATCATCGCCATGCCGACGGCCAGCGTCACGGCTCCGCCGGTTCGCCCACGCAGCGATTCGCCGCCGACCAGTTCCTCGACTTGTCCGAGGTTCAAGTGCTGCGGTGAATCGACGTTCGCGGCGTGCGTCGGGTCTTTCGACTCGGCCGGCATCGTCTCGCGGCTGATGCCGTACTTCGCCTGCACTTCGTTCACCTGCCCTTGGAACTGCGGGGCGCGGTCGATGGCGACGTTGATGTCGTAGTACAGGTCCGATGGCAAGCTCGCAGCCGCGATGAGCGCGACCGTGCCGACCAGACCCTCGATGAGCATGGCACCGTAACCGATGGGCCGAATGTGCGATTCCTTGTCGATCATCTTGGGTGTGGTCCCCGACGACACAAGCGAGTGGAACCCGCTGATCGCCCCGCACATCACGCAGATGAACACGAACGGGAACAGGCTACCGGGGAATGTCGGCCCGCCGTTGATGAACACCTCATTGAGTGGCGGCGCTTGCAGTGTCGGGTTCGCCACAATGACACCGATCACGAGCAGGATCACGGTGCCGATCTTGAGGAAACTGCTCAGGTAGTCGCGTGGCCCGAGGAGCAACCACACGGGCAGAACGGCCGCGACGAAGCCGTAAATGCACAGCGTCCAGATCGTCTGCTCACGGGTCAGCGAGAAGAACTTCTCCAGTGACGAACCAGGAATTGCGCCACCGACGACCACTGCGGCGAGGGTCATCGCACCACCCATCAGCGAGGCTTCGACAACGCGGCCCGGCCGAATGCGGTACATCCACAACCCCACGAACAACGCAATCGGGATGGTCGCCGCGATGGTGAACGTACCCCACGAACTCCCCGGCACGACCTGCATACACCCCGCAGGAAGGATGTAGGTGATCGACCCACGCTCAGGGCCGCCCGGCTTCATTTTGAATTTGAAGTCCGGCGTCGTGGGAACGCGAATCAAGAACGCTTCAGGACGTGTACTCTCCGATTGATCTGCCGCGTATCGAACTTTACACCCCGGCGGCAAGGCGAACACTGTGCTCGTTTCGGTCTTCTCGTGAACGGGAAGGAAGAACAAGGAGGCATCACCTGTCGCCTCTTTTGACAGGGCAATCTCCATGTTCTCGGGCAGCTTCACTTCCTCGCCGCCGAGGGCTTTCACAACAACAAAGCCGAGGCCAGCAAGGGCGATGATGACGATGAACAGAATCGCCACCGATGCCACGATCGAAGCCGCTGGGCCAAGTTCGGCCCGTGCGATTTCCGCGAGCGACTTGCCGTCACGCCGCACGCTGGCAGCCAGCACGAGCATGTCCTGAACCGCACCGGCGAGGCACACACCGATGACGAGCCAGATAAGGCCAGGGGCGTAGCCGTACTGGATGGCGAGCACGGGGCCGATCAGCGGCCCGGCACCCGAGATCGCCGCGAAGTGGTGGCCGAACAGCACCCACTTGTTCGTGGGGTGGTAGTTCTGTCCGTCGTGCAGTCGGTGGGCCGGTGTGGGACGGCTATCGTCGAGTGCGGCGACTTTCGCGGCGAGAAACGCGGAGTAGTAGCGGTAGGCGAGAGCGAGGCAGACCAGCACCAGGATCATGACCGGCATGGCGTGGAGCAGCACGCGGCCGTTGACCGGGTCGGTGTGGTACAGCGAGATGGCAAGGAGTGACATTGTGCGTCCGCGATCGAGTAGCGATTCCGACGCGGACTAACGTAGCGGTGAAGCGCGTGAGCGGACACGTTCACCTTCGCGGACACAGATTTCGCATCTCCAACTGGCGTCGGATCGGATGCGAGACACCAATCGTTGGCGTGATCAATCGGCGAAGTGATCGCATCTGCGTTGTTTTCAGAAAGGGGCGGAAGCCCGCATCGCCAATCGGGTTGAACCCCAGATCCAGCAGCGTCACCTGATTCAGGTACGGACTCTCGGCCAGCGCGCGAGCACCCTCGTCTCCGATCCCGCAACCGGCCAGCCGCAACACCTGCAACCCCGCCAACTGCGGACATGCCGCCAGGACACGTGCCCCTTCGTTTCCAAGCTGATCGTTCTGTTTGAGATCGAGTTCCACCACGCGAACCGAACCGGGATCGTTCATCGTGCTGGCTCGCGTGAGGATCACTTGCAACCCCGCCGCGTTCAGCCCATTCTCGGAAAGATCGAGGATTGGTACGCGGAGCAAGTCGTAAGCCCGGTTGAGTGTGTGCAATCGGGCGACTCCGATCTCGTTTCCAGCCAGCCCGAGACGATGCAGCGAAGTGAGCCGTTCGGAGCCAGCGATTGCTTCCGCCCCCGTTGGCCCGAGACGGTTATTCCGCAGTTCCAGATATCGCACATTCCCGAGATACGACGACGCGGCCAGCGACCGTGCTCCCGTCTCGCCCAACTCGTTCTCGGAAAGGTCGAGTTCCTCCAGATTGGCCATGTGGGGGCTGGTCGCAAGGTGCTCGGCTGCGTTGTCTTCGAAGCGATTGCGGCCCAGGTGGAGTACTTTCAAATTTGCGAGATGCTGGCACTCCGCGACCGCACGAGCAAGCGGTCGCCCCGCATGTTGGGCGTACACGGTAAACGCGACCAGACGGTTGAGGTACGGGCATTGAAACGCCAGCGGCAGGTTACCGCCGAGATCAAGAAGGTGGACGTGCCGCACTGGCCCCGCAACGAACAACTCATGAGCGTGGCGTATCCACTTCAGCGCTGCGACATTCACTTCCTCGACAAAGCCGCGGCGAAACTCCAACCCTGTCGCCAGCCCGCGAAACGGAGCGGTCCACTCCTCGCAATATCGATCGAGGAGATCGCGTTCATCCACGATCAACCGCCCGCGAAGTTTGGTTCGAGCAGCTTCACGATCGGCTCGGGCGCTTGATGTGGCTTTCGGCAAATCCGGTTCGATCTCATCCTTCAACCGAGCCAGCGCGATCTGCACGCGGATCAGGTACGCGCGTTCCGGTCCCCATTCGGGGCTACCACTGGCACCCTGCTCTTCGAGCCAATCGGCGTAGATCAGCCGGGGGGCATCGTCGTCTGGATGTGCCCGAATTCGCTGCAGGAATGCTTCCGCCTCGGTCTGCATCGGAGGCTCCGCGTCGTCAATTCTTACAGTTTATCACGAACGCGGGTGTGGGTCCAAGTGCCCCTGAGAATCCTGGCGAATCCCACACCGAAAGTGCTCCCACCTGCTCCGCTACCCGTTCGAGGTCTGGCCTTCTCTCTACAATCGACGCTGAACCGGTCAGTCTTTGAACCAGGAGCATCAACATGCAGAAGCAGTTTCTTAGCCCAGCCGAATTGAACCCGACCAATGGGTTTTCCCACGCAGTCACAGCCACCGGTGGCAAGACGATCTACGTCTCGGGGCAGGTGAGCGTGAACCAGAAAGCCGAGGTGGTTGGCAAAGGAGACATGCGTGCCCAGGTCGAACACGTCTTCCAGAACCTGAAACTTGCTCTCGCGGCAGCGGGCGCGACGTTCGACGATGTCGTGAAGATCACATACTTTGTCGTCGATCTGAAGCCGGAACACGTTGTCCACATCCGCGAGATTCGTGGAAAGCACCTCAACATGAAGAACCCGCCCGCGAGTTCACTCGTCGGCGTCGCGGCTCTGGTTGTTCCCGATTGGATGGTCGAAATCGAGCTGGTCGCCGTGGTCCCCGGGTGATTTCAGGCCATGCGGAATCGCTGCCGATACTCCAGCGGGGTCAGCCCCGTGAGGGTTTTGAAATGGTGGTTGAAGTGACTCTGATCATAGAACCCGCACGTGAGCGCGATCTGCGATGCCAGCATATCGCTGGTTTCGAGAAGATGCCTCGCCATGCCGACCCGCACCTCGCGGATGTAGTTGGTTGGCGTAATCCCGAAGTGCTTTGAGAACTCACGCTGAAGCTGGCTCACCGACAGCCCAGCGTGAGCCGCCACATCCGCCACTTCAATCGTTTCGGAGTAGTGATCTGTCACGAAGGCCACTACCTTCAGCAACCGGCTATAGCCTTCAAGCGACCCGGAACCCGCCGAGTGCTCGTAGGGCCGTTTCACACCCGCAATCCCGACAACCTTCCCATCTGCTGCGTGCAACGGAATCTTGTTGCAGAGGTAAACGTGGGGGATGCCGTCGTTGCCCGGAACCAGCCAGACCTGGTTCGAAAGTGGCCGATCCGCAGCGATTACCCGGCGATCCTCGGCGACATATTGTGCTGCGATCGCGGGTGGGAAGTAATCGAAATCCGTGTGGCCGACGAGGTCCGCAGGAGTCGCGACGCCAACTACATCGCAGACGACTTGATTCGCCCGAACGAACCGACTCTCGGCGTCCTTGACATAGAGGTAGATGCCGGGCAACGGGTCGAACAAGTCGAACAGTTCATCAGGCCGCGACAGGCTCTTGAAGAAGGTTTGAGCCCATTCCTGCGGTTTGCGTAAATTTGCTGCCATGCGGTAATTTTACAATTTCTCGCGGTCTCTGCACAAGACATATCTCATTCATCGTGCAACAATACTCGATAAGGTCGGGTACCTCTCGAGCCGTGGTGTTTTGCCTGAACGCCACCCGCCTGCCCGGAAAAGCTCGTCGAGGTGCCGTAGCGATTGGTGTGAACGGATTGACCGACTACTCCCCAGTGAAACACCCACATTCGTAGGACACTGAACCGTGATCGCACGTTTCCTCCCCACTCTCGTCCTTGGCGCGTTGTTTGCGCCGACTTGCCACGCCGCCGACCCGGTCCCGGCTGCCCCGAACCAACAACCCGTCAGTTTCCACAAACAGATTCGCCCGATTCTGCAGGCCAAGTGCCAGGGCTGTCACCAGCCCGCCAAGGCTCAGGGCGGATATGTGATGACCGAGTTCGCCAAGCTCCTCGCTGCTGGGGATTCGGGGAAGAAGCCCGTCGTTGCCGGGAAGCCGAAGGAAAGCGAACTCGTCGTTCAGATCACACCTGACGCCAAGACGCACAAGGCATTGATGCCCAAGAGCGGTGAGCCACTCTTCGACAGCGAAGTCGAGGCGATCAATCGGTGGGTCGCGGAAGGCGCGAAGGACGATACTCCCCCGAACGCCGCGATTCACTTCGATGCAGAACATCCCCCGACATACACCCGGCCGCCGGTCATCACGGCGCTGGACTTTTCGCCAGACGGCAAAGTCCTGGCCGTGGCGGGGTTCCATGAAGTGTTGCTCACCGACCCGGAACAGGGGAAGTTGGTTGGGCGACTCGTCGGGCTATCCGCACGAGCGCAGTCGGTTCGGTATTCTCCAGATGGCAAGACGCTCGCGGTCGCTGGTGGCAACCCCGGGCGCATGGGTGAACTCCAGTTATGGGCTGTTGACAAGGAGAAGCTCAAGCTCTCCATCGCCGTCGGGTTCGACACGGTCTATGGCGTGAGTTGGTCGCCCGACAGCAAGTTCGTCGCAGTGGGATGCCCGGACAATACGGTTCGTGCGTTCGATGCAGTCACGGGAAAGCAGATCCTCCAGCAAGGAGCGCACAACGACTGGGTACTGGGCACCGCGTTTTCAGCCGATGGCTCGCACATCGTTTCCATTGGTCGCGACATGACCGCGAAGCTGACCGAGGTCGCGACGCAGCGATTCGTGGATAACGTCACGAGTATCACCCCGGGAGCGCTCAAAGGCGGCATCCAGGCAATCGACCGGCACCCGACCCGCGACGAGATCATTGTTGGTGGGTCCGATGGCATCCCGAAGGTCTATCGGATCTACCGGACGACCGCTCGTAAGATCGGCGACGACGCGAACCTCATCCGCCCGCTGCCTGCCCTCACGGGGCGAGTGTTCGATGTGACTGTCAGCAAGGACGGCACTCGCGTGGCAGCGGCCAGCGCGTTGGATATGACCGGGCAAGTGCTCATCGCTGCCTTCCCAGCAGAACTCGACAAGAAGACAGCGGATCGAATCAAGGAACTGGAATCAATCCCGGTCAAACAGCGAGACAAGCTGATCCGTACCAAAGAGCAGCAGGCCGAGTTGGATCGTCTCCGCGCCGGGGGGGATATCAAGCCTGTCACTGCGAACATCCCGGCCGGGCAGTACGCTGTCAGCTTCCGGCCTGATGGCATGCTTGTCGCGGCCGCTGGTGCTGATGGTGCCGTTCGGCTGGTTAGCTCGACCACGGGCGACGTTGTGAAGACCTACTACCCTGCCCCGGTCACCAAGCCTGCGGGGGGTGCTCAGGCCGCCGACGTGCCGGACTTTGTTCGCGATATCAACCCCGTGCTTGCTCGCCTGGGCTGCAACGCAGGCACCTGCCATGGAGCACAGGCTGGCAAGAACGGGTTCAAGTTGTCGCTTCGCGGTTACGATCCCGTGTTCGACATCCGAGCACTCACCGACGATCTTGCTGGTCGTCGCGTGAATGTGGCGGCCCCGGACGATAGCCTGTTCCTCCTCAAGACCACCGGAGCCACCCCTCACGCGGGCGGTGGCCTGATCACCCCCAACGACCCTTACTACAAGCTGCTCCGTGCGTGGGTCGCCGGTGGTGCCAAGCTCGACATGAACACCCCCCGGGTCACCAAGATCGAGTTGCTGCCAGCCAACCCTGTGGTGCAGAAAGACGGCGAGACACAGCAGTTCACCGTCACCGCCACATATGCCGACGGCAAGACCCGCGACGTGACGCGCGAAGCCTTCATCGAGACAGGGAATGCCGAGGTCGCGACTGCTTCGCCCCGTGGCGGGTTGCTCACGGCAATCCGCCGGGGTGAGGCCCCGATCCTTGCTCGCTACGAAGGGGCTTACGCGGCGACCACGCTCACGGTGATGGGCGACCGCACCGGGTTCACATGGTCAGAGCCGCCAGCCTACAACCGCATCGATGAACTGACCGCGGCAAAATGGAAGCGGATGCAGATTCAGCCGTCCACCCTTTGCACGGATGCGGAGTTCGTGCGGAAGGTGTTTATCGACCTCACAGGGCTGCCGCCAACCGCTGACGATGTGCGAACATTCCTCGCAGACAAGCGGGATAGCCGGGTCAAACGCGATGAACTGGTCGATAAGCTCGTTGGCAGCAAGGAGTACGTCGAATACTGGACGAACAAGTGGGCCGATCTCCTGCAGGTGAACCGCAAGTTCCTGGGAGTCGAGGGGGCCGCAGCATTCCGAAAGTGGATCCGGCAAGAGGTTGATGCGAACACGCCATACGATCAGTTCGCACGAAAGGTGCTCACGGCGAAGGGGTCTAATAAGGACAACCCGGCCGCGTCGTACTACAAGATCTTGCGGACCCCGCAAGACACGATGGAGAACACGACGCACCTGTTCCTGGCTGTGCGTTTCAACTGCAACAAGTGCCACGACCACCCGTTCGAACGCTGGACTCAGGACCAGTACTACCAGATGGCCGCGTACTTCGCCCGGACCGGGCTGAAGACCGACCCCGCTTCCGGAGACAAGAAGATCGGCGGCACCGCTGTCGAGGGAGCCAAGCCGCTGTACGAGATTGTCGAGGATCTGCCGGCAGGTGAGGTGAAGCACGACCGAACCGGGGCTGTGACAGCACCCAAGTTCCCGTACCCCGCGAAGCACAACGCCGATGACAAGACGCCGCGCCGCACCGAGCTGGCGGAATGGATCACATCGGCCGACAACCCGTACTTTGCCCGCAGTTTTGTGAACCGTCAGTGGGGTTATCTGTTCGGCATCGGGATCATTGAACCGATCGACGATCTCCGAGCCGGGAACCCCGCGACCAACCCGGAACTCCTTGATTACCTGACCGCGGAGTTCGTGAAGAGCGGGTTCGACGTTCGACATGTTCAGAAGCTGATCTGCAAGAGCCGCACGTATCAACTCAGTTTCGAGACCAACAAGTGGAACGCGGACGACAAGACGAACTTCTCGCATGCATTTTCCCGGCGACTGCCGGCTGAAGTGCTGTACGACGCGGTTCACCGCGCGGTTGGTGCCAAGTCGGCGATCCCCGGAGTGCCAGCAGGCACACGGGCTGCTGAGTTGCCCGATGTGGGCATCGAATTGCCGACCGGGTTCCTTGCCGCGTTCGGCCGGCCGGTTCGCGAGAGTGCGTGCGAGTGCGAGCGGACCGGTGGCTTGCAGCTTGGCCCGGTGATGGCACTCATCAACGGGCAGACCGTGGCCGATGCCATCAACGACCCGAAGAACGAACTCGCAGCCTTTGTCGCCCGTGAAAAGGACGACGTGAAGGTGATCGACGAGATCTTCCTCCGTGTGCTCAACCGACACGCCACGAAGGCGGAGATCGAGACGTGCCGCGAGGCCATGACGGCTGCTGTGAACGACAACCAGTCGCTTCTCGAAACGCTCAAGGCTCGCGAACCCGAAGTCGCTGCGGTCAGGACCAAGCAAGAGGCCATGCGAATGGCCGCCCTCGCCACGGCAAAGACTGCGTTGGCGGATTACGAGAAGGAAGTGGCAGCCAAGGTTGCCGCCGACGAGAAAGCCCGGCAAGAACGGATCGCGGCCGCTGACGCCGAGGTGAAGAAATACGATTCCGAGTTGCCGAAGAAGATCGCCGACGCCGAGAAGCGATTAAATGCTGGCCCAGAGTGGACCATCCTCAGCCCCGACACCAAATCCCTGAAGGGACCGGCGGGCACGAAGCTGGAGGTTCTGCCCGACGGATCGGTACTGGCCACCGGCAAACCGGCCAAGGGTGCTTACACATTCACCCTCGCCACGGATGCGACCGAGATCACGGGTATCCGGCTCGAAGCCATAGCAGATCCCAAGCTGCCCAGTGGTGGACCAGGACGAGCACCGAACGGGAACTTCGTCCTCACGGAACTGAAATTGACCGCGACAGCGAAGGAGGGCGGTGACCCGGTGCCAGTCGCATTCGGGAAGGCACAGGCTGACTTCTCGCAGGCCACCTTTGATGTAAAGACCGCGTTCGATGGCACGCCAAACGGCGGCAAGGGCTGGGCGATCTCGCCGAATACCGGTGCGACTCACTGGGCCGTCGTTGAGTTGAAGTCGCCGACAGGCTTCAAGGGCGGAACGGTTTTCACCGTCACCCTGAGCCATCAGTTCGCACAGGCTGATCACTCTCTTGAGCGTTTCCGTGTGTCGATCACGACAGCCAAGCCGCCCATTCCTCTCGGACTCGCCGAGGAATACCGAGCAATCCTGGCCATCCCTGCCGAGAAGCGAGACGAAAAGCAGATTGCGACGCTCGGGAAGTTGGTGAAAGCCACCGATCCCGGGTATGCTGCATTGCAAAAGGCTGCGGAGGATGCACGGGCGCCGCTCCCGGTCGATCCGAAACTCAAGGAACTCAAGGACAGCGTGGCCGCTCTTTCGGTACCGACACCGGAAGACCCCGCAATCATTCAGTTGCGGAAGGACGCCGCAACCAGTGCACGACAGGCCGCGAATAGCCGCCTGACCGGAGCACAAGATATCGCGTGGGCACTCATTAACAGCCCCGCCTTCCTGTTCAACCGCTAACCTCGACATTTGGCCGCCGGCTTGCCGGCTGTCTTCAACACATACCAACCCCGCCGGTAAGCCGGTGGCTAACTGAACCCCGAACCCCGGAGCCTCCCATGCTCGTGATCCCCGGACGGCAGGGCAACGACACCTGCGATTCGCGATTGAACGTCTCCCGCCGCGACATTCTGCGCGTCGGTGGCTCAAGTCTGTTTGGCCTGAGCCTCGGCTCGATGTTTGAGATGCAGGCCAAGGCAGCAGAAACGAAGAAGCCCGCTGGCGGACCAGGCTGGGGCAAGGCCAGGAGCATTATCCTGGTGTATCTCCAGGGTGGCCCGAGCCACCTTGACCTGTGGGATCCCAAGGAGAACGTGCCGGACAACGTCCGCAGTGTTTTCGCCAACATCTCGACCCAGGTTCCCGGCGTCAAGTACACGGAGATCCTGCCGAAGCTCGCGAAGGTGAACGATAAGTTCACGACACTGCGGTCGATGAGCTACACCCCAAACGGGTTGTTCAACCACACTGCGGCCATCTACCAGATGATGACCGGGTACACGACCGACAAGGTCAGCCCATCGGGGCAGTTGGAGCCACCCGACCCGAAGGACTATCCCAACTTCGGGTCGCAGATCATTCGGCTCAAGCCGGTCGATGTGCCGATGCTTCCGTTCATCACCCTGCCACGGCCGCTGCAGGAGTCGAACGTCATCGGTAAGGGCGGCACGGCTGGCTTCCTCGGCAAGGCGTACGACCCGTACACCCTGTATCCGGCCGGCGACGACATGGATCTGAACAAGATGGACAAGATCCAGACGGAGGATCTGAAACTCCGTCCAGAAGTGTTCGCAAGCCGACTCGAACGCCGAGCCAAGCTTCGCGACACGCTCAACGCCGGTATGCCCTCAGTTGACAAGGCTGTTGCCGAGTACAACCTGGGCGGGTACTACGAGCGAGCGCTGAATCTGGTGCTCTCCGGCCGAGCACGCGAGGCGTTCGACATCTCGAAGGAAGACGACAAGACCCGCAGCATGTACGGTAAGAACACGTTCGGCCAGAGCTGCCTGCTGGCTCGCCGATTGGTGGAAGCCGGCACTCGCGTGGTTGAGGTGATTTGGCCCAAGGTGGCGAACTCGGATAACCACTCGTGGGATCACCACGTCGGCCTGACGAAGCGGATGAAGGATCAGTCGGGGCCGATGCTCGACGCGGGGTTGTCGGGCTTGTTCACCGATCTCGATCGCTCGGGTTTGCTCAAGGAAACGCTGGTCGTGGCAGTCGGGGAGTTCGGTCGCAGCCCGCAGAAGGGCGTCAGCACGTCCGGGAACGGCAACTCGGCCGACGGTCGCGATCACTGGCCATATTGCTACACGGCGGTGGTCGGCGGTGCGGGGATCAAGGCTGGCAACGTCCACGGCGAATCGGACAAGACCGGCTCCAGCCCGAAGACCGACGCGGTTCACCCGGGTGAGCTGCTCGCCACCATCTACCACGCATTTGGAATCGACCCCCGAACCCTGGCGTATAACCACCTGAACCAGCCGCGAGAACTGGTCCCATACGATGCGGTCACGAAGCTGTTCGGTTGATCTCCCCACCGGGATCGCATCACGTATTTCTGCACCGGCATGCTTGTTGATGTTGCCTTGTGGCACCAACGAGCATGCCGGTGCCCCATTACTGACATATCTAAGTAGATTCTGGAGCAGGTGAGTAAGCACAGTCCCTTCGAGGAATTGCCGCGTGGCCGAGCCGTACATCGCGATTCAAGTTCCCATGATGCCCAAGGATACCAATCGGCACGGAACGATCTTTGGTGGCGTGTTGCTCTCGTACATCGACCTCGCAGGAGCGATCACCGCACAACGCGAGTTGCAACTCCGCGGAGGGAACCCGAAGGCGTCGTTCGTCACCGTTGCCATCAATCGCGTCGAGTTCAAGATGCCCGTGCTCGTCGGCGATGTGGTCCGCTTCGAGACAAGCGTTGTGCGGATCGGTCGGACATCCATGACCGTTCGGATCGACGTTCACGCCGAACGCGGAGCAGAAGTGATCCACGTCACCGAAGCAGAGGGGACGTTTGTCGGCGTCGATCTTTCGGCACCCGATCGGAAACCCGTGCCGCTGTTCCCGGAGGCATCGGCCTGAGACATCTGCGCGAAATGATGTACCAGGCTGTTGTAGGTGGCCACGCTGAGGCCGGTTTTGATTTCGGCCTGAAGGGCCGTGCTCCCTTAGCCCAGGCCAGCGGCCTGGGGACGCGAACAGAACAAACACTCGTGGCCTGAAGGGCCACCCTTGAACCACCCCGAGCGCGCCCCTTCAGGCCGCAAAACCTTGATTTCTCTGGACCCCAGGCCGCTGGCCTGGGCTAAGGGAGCGCGGCCCTTCAGGCCGAAAAACAGAGGCGAAGTCCGACCTCACAGACCCCTCACTACACTGGGAATCTCGCTGTTAGGCCCATTTCACGCCTCTGCCTTAAGAGTTACCCCGTTGGTTTGGTGGGGCAGACATACTTGCTTGTCCAAGCTGAACGAGGGGGCAAGAATGCCTGCCCCACCCAAGCACAACCAAGCCAACGGCGTAACTCCTACCACTGTCGCAATCACGCTCCGATTGGCACTGATCAAATCCTGCACCTTGTTTTCCATCGCTCCATGGCTATAGCAACTGCTGGTGTTTTTCCCCGTTTTGGTGTACGCCCGAGGTCGGTTCATGGGTTTCTCGACCGCCCATTTGTACTTCGACGATCTGGAGATCGGTCAAGAATGGATCTCCAGCGGGCGAACGGTCACCGAGGCGGACATCGTCCATTTCGCCGGTTTCAGCGGCGACTTTAACCCGATCCACATCGACGCGGAGTTCGCGAAGACAACCCCGTTCCGGAAGCCAATCGCACACGGATTCGCGATCTTCTCGATGGGCAGCGGATTAGGGGTGATGACGCCCCAGATTCGCACCATCGCAATGCTCCGCGTGACGTCCTGGAAATTCCTTTTGCCCGTGTTCGCGGGTGACACCATCAAGATGAAGAGCCGTGTTATTGAGAAGACGTTGCGTGGTCGCGGAAAACGCGGTGAGGTGATCTGGCACCGATCCATCATGAATCAGGAAGGGAAGTCCGTGCAGGAAGGCGAAGTGGTTCTGCTGATCGAGGCCCGTCCGCTGCCACGGCCGACATCTACGGTTGCAGCTGCTCCGGCTGCTCCGATCGCCTGACATTGCCAACTCCATCGGGGAATCGTCACAGCCCTCAGCGCACCAACCATATCGCAGGAAGTGAGTCAGTCGCGAATCGACAAGGCCAGCGGGTTGGCATAACCTGTATGTGAATACGGGGAGTAGCGATGTTCACATCAGTTCTGCGCGAGTTAGCCGGCCCATACCCCCTACTACCATTCGTCCAGGAACCGTGGTTCCTCCGCGAACCGATCGCCCGGCACATCCTGAATGCGTGGGATCAAACCTGCCTGCGGGTGGCCCGAGGAGGCTCGGCAGAAGATCTCCACGCTGCACGGGACGATTACCATGCGGTTCTGCTCGGGCACATGAGAATCCTCGATGGCTATCTCATCCTGATGCGCCGGTTCGGTGGCGAAGCCCCGCAGAGTGACACAATCGACCACATCGCGTTGAACCGTGAGCTGCTTGGAAGACACTACGAATCGCTCTTTCCGCGATGGCAAACTCTGGACGATCTCACAGGTATCCTCCTCGAACGCACCCCGCCCCCGCCTGGGCAACACGTCAAATCCAGTTTCGACACCGGCTCGCAACCCTGGCCCACCCGGGATAAGCCATCGCCACCAGCTGGAAACTGACCTCCAGGTGAATTGATCACAGTAACCGACTCCACCACACGACAAGAAATCGGAACCATGAAAGAGTTTGACATCATCGGCCTCGGCAACTCGCTCGTCGATATCCTCCTCGAACTCACGGATGAGGAGTTTGTGCGACTGGGCTTCGAGAAAGGGACGATGCGGCTTGTCGAGTCCAACGAGCAACTCCAACTGCTGTCCGCATTCCGAGACCACGAACCACGGCTCGTGAGTGGTGGAAGCGTCGCGAACTCGGTCATCGCATGTTCACAACTCGGAGGTAAGGGTGCCTTCATCGGCTGCGTCGGCGACGACCGCTATGGCCTACACTACTCGACCGAGTTCAAGGAACTGGATATCGACTTCACGAATTCCCCGCTCGTGGGTGAAACCACTGGCACGTGCGTGAGCATCATCACACCCGACGCCGAACGCACGATGCGGACGAGCCTCGCGGTATCGAGCCACCTCGCGGCGCGGCACATTCCAGCCGAGAAGATTGCAGCAGCAACGTGGTTATTCGTGGAGGGGTACGTGTTCGCGAATCCCAGCACGGGCCAGCACGCGATCCGTGAAGCGCTCCGAGCCGCGAAGGCACATCACACGAAGATCGCGCTCACTTGTTCCGACGCATTTATCCCGCAGGTCTTCGGTGAGGTCTTTCACGAAGCACTCAAGATGAGTGACCTGCTGTTCTGCAACGCAACAGAAGCAATGGCCCTTGCGGGTGGTAGCACCGCAGAAGAATCGTTCTCCAAGCTGAAGTCACTCGTTCCGAACGCTGTCGTGACGGACGGACCAAATGGTGCATTCGTCCGCTACGAAGGCCAGGAGCACCACATCCCGGCGTACCCCTGTAAACCGATCGACCTGACCGGAGCGGGCGATATGTTTGCCGGTGCGTTTCTCTACGGCATCACACGAAACGTATCGGCCCAACATTCTGCTCGCGCGGCGAACTTCCTCGCCATGAAAGTCATCAATCAGATCGGTGCCCGGCTCCATCACGGGACCAAACAATTCTGGGACGAGGTCAACGAAAGTTGATGTCAACAGGCACGGCGCCCTGCTCCCCAGAACTATCTACACCCTGAAGAAGTTACACATGCCTCGCATACGCACCTTCATCGCGGTCGAGCTCGACGACGAAATTCGAAGTCGCGCAATCGAATTCCAGGAAACTCTCGCGAAGGCGGGAGCGGAGGTGAAGTGGGTCGAACCGGAGAGCATGCACATCACCCTTCTCTTCCTGGGCGAAGTGGACGATCGCGAGTTGCACTCGGTTTGTCGTGCGGTTCAGAAGGTTGCCGCAACCGAAGCGCCGTTCTTGCTTGGCGTTTCGGGTTTGGGCGCGTTTCCGACTCCACGACGCCCGAAAGTAGCCTGGGCAGGGATCACAGAGGGGGCCGACGAACTCAAGCGACTTCATGAGAAACTCGAAACTGCGATGCTCAATCTGGGCTGTTACCGCACCGAGGAACGCGATTATACTCCACATTTGACGTTGGGTCGGGTGAAGGGCGAGGCCGATGGCTTGGTGCTCGCGCCAGAGTTAGCCAAACGGTTAACGTGGTCCGGTGGCCGCACCCTGATCGACGAGGTCCTGGTGTTCAGCAGCGAACTGGAACGCAGTGGCCCAGTCTACACCGTGATGGGTCGCGGCAGATTGTCCGGCTGATACGACAGGACAACCGATGCACCTGTACAGGGATGGAGGGAACGATGACGCGATCTAAGGTGATGGTGCTGGGACTGGTCGTATTTTGCGGCGCTGGGTTGCTTACGGCAATTTTGGCACTGACATGCAACGCGGGGAGTCAGCCAACACCCGCTGCTCCGCTGACAAGTGATGATTGCGCTCCTGTTGAGTTGATTGGTGTGCCGGGCAGCGATGTCAAGTATCCTTCCGCGATCGAGTCGACGTTCGGATCGGACAAAGTGAAGCTCTCGCTGACTGGCACCGCACTTCGCAAGAAGGTCATCATCAACGTGTACACGATCGCAAGCTACCTCCAGGAGGGGGCGAAGATCGATTCGGCCGATGATCTGTGCAACAGCGACAGCCGCAAGCAACTGCACCTTGTCATGCAGAGCGGAATCTCGGGCAGGAAGATGGTCGATGCCTTCACTGATGCTATTCGCAAGAGTCATCCGAAACCGCAATTCGATACTGAACTGAACACACTGGCTCAGAAAATTCAGGCGGTGGATCTCGCAAAGGGAACTGAGATCTGGCTGACCAACGTGCCAGGCAAAGGACTGCACATCAAGATCGTGGGTGGTCTTGAGATGCAAATCGAGAATGTCGCGTTCTCCCGTGCCATCTGGGAAATCTATCTCGGGAAGCAGAACATTGGCGAGCCGATCAAGGCCGCGCTCGTTTCTCGCCTGAAGTGACTTCCGTGGGTCTACGATTTTCGCCGATCACTCGCTCCGTGCTGCTCTCACTCGTGTCAGCAGCGCGGAGAAATCCTCGGGTGGCGGCACTTCCCAACTCAGCGAGGTATCGCTCTCCGGATGAATAAATCCGAGTTGGGCCGCGTGAAGCATGGGGCGTTCGGCACCGCTCTCATCCGGTAGCGGCTTCCCATTCAACGGTCGGTCATACACTTTCTCACCGCACAGCGGCGTGCCCGCTTCACCCAGGTGAATTCGCACCTGATGCGTGCGACCCGTTTCCAGGCGACACTCCACGAGCGCAAAGCCCGCCAACGCCTCACGAATCTTGATATGCGTGACCGCGTGTTTCCCATCAGCCGCATCAGCCTTCTGAGTGCTGCCCCGCCGACCATCACCTCTGTCTCGAACCAACACGGATTCAATCCGCTTGGCCGGAGGCACGCCCCGCGTGAGGGCCAGATACTGCCGCTCGACGGTATGCTTGCGAAACTGCTTCATGAGATGGTTGGCAGCATCACGAGTGCGTGCGAAGACAACAAGCCCGCTCGTGTCGCGATCAATGCGGTGAACGGCGATGAGTGGTTTACCCGGTGCTCCCATCGCGATCGGTAGCAGATCCGCAAGCGTCTTCGGCAAGAACTTGATCGCCCGATCGCCGAACTCCTCGGCCTCATCCTTGTCCCGCATCGTCGTCAGGCCAACGGGTTTGTTTGCCACCACAATCACATCGTCTTGATAAACGATGCACGATATTGGCAATGCCGCCGTCGAAACCCCTGCTGGCTTCTGCTTCTCTTTGGGCTTGGCCTTTGAAGTGGGTGCTTTCTTCTCGGCCTTGCGTGTGGACTTATCCGCTTTACGCTTGGCCTTCTCGGCGAGTTTCTGGCGATCTTCGGGTTTAAGTTCGATTGAACCCGGAGCAAGCTCGATCCGTTTCCCGAGTTTGAGTCGGCGTGTGAGATCAGGCTCAACCTGCCCGCTCACCTTGACGTGTCGTCCTTCGACCAGGCGCTTCGCCTGTGACCAACTCAACCCGTAACGCATCTTGAGCGCGGACGCGAGCGTCTTACCGTGTTCTCGGCGGTCCACGACAAACTGAATCGGCGGCATGAACGGAATCCCGGGCGAGCAGGTGGCCCAGCGATCATGCCGGGCTTTGATCATTCTTTCAGCACAAACGCGGAAGGGTCGATCTTCTCGAGCGGCGTAAACTTCTCGACCAGCAGTTCCACTACCTTCTTACCTTCCCGCGTCACGACTGTTCGGGTCGGCTTGACCAGTCCAGAAAACTCCTTGAAATCGGTGAAAGTGGTTTCCAGTTCCACTTCCTTGCCCGTTTCAGGGTCCGTGTTCTTGTGCGAGAGCCTGGCAAGATGACCGCTCGAGCGATCGAACGCGAGCCGGAGATCCGGGTATCCTCGCACCTGCACGACCAACCCCACGGCATCAGGCCCCTTGAGTTGCCGGTCCAGTTTCAGTTGAAACCGGCGGTCGATCGTGAGTGGTGTCAACTGACCTATCTCATTTAAGATTACCGCAAGTTGCAACTCTCGGACACCCGCTTCGGTCACGGGGACGAAACTCCCGTTGATCGTTTGCCTCGCAATCGCGCCATCAACGACCTGAATGAGTTCCCATTTTTGGCTCCGCACTTCGCAGGTGATGTGGGTGCGAAATCGCCCAGGGACATGGTACGCATGCTCGAACACGAACGCGGTCTCATTTCCCGCGAAGATCATCACGCCTTTACCGACGACGCGGCCAGCGGGATACTTCGACAGGTTCTCAGCACCGCCTGCGGCCACGATAGCAGCCTTGACCAGTTCATCCGGCTTGTCTTGCGAGATCGCGAATGCTGACCAGGCAAGGAAGCACAATCCGCATAGCATCGCTCGCATCGGCATTCTCCGGGTGTATGGTCGCAAGTCGCTTCGCGGTTGGACAGCGTGCGTGAAATGACCAACCAGGTTTGCTCGGGTCCCTTGTGGGGGAGGCTTTGCGAGCCGGGTGGGGAGTCAAGCCTGAACATCTCGAAAAGCTCTACCCCCCACCCGCTCCTCGAAAACTCGGAGCGACCTCCCCCACAAGGGGGGAGGTGAGTGTGATTTGCCCTCCCCCCTTGTGGGGGAGGGTGGCGAGGCTTTGCGAGCCGGGTGGGGGGTGAAGCCTGAGCATCTCGAAAAGCTCTACCCCCCACCCGCTCCTCGAAGACTCGGAGCGACCTCCCCCACAAGGGGGGAGGTGAGTGTGATTTGCCCTCCCCCCTTGTGGGGGAGGGTGGCGAGGCTTTGCGAGCCGGGTGGGGGTGAAGCCTGAGCATCTCGAAAAGCTCTACCCCCCACCCGCTCCTCGAAGACTCGGAGCGACCTCCCCCACAAGGGGGGAGGTTAATAAACGGCGGGTACATTGTTTCCCGCCGACTACCCTGAGTCACTTCTCCACGCCCGAAGAGAGGAACTTGAGCAATCCTGTCAGCGCGATGCCGGTCGCATCGATCCGCAGGTTGCCATCAGTTGGTGAAAGGTGGAACCCGCCGATCAGCATGTTCGCCCGGAAGGTTGTCTCGAAGTGTCGCGTGTTGGGCTCCAGATATTGCAATCCCGTCAGGAACTGCACCCCGTCCGTGATCGCGGACTTGTACTTTCGGTTTCGATCGAGGTCGGGCGTGTGCCGGGTGAGCACGCAGGCATACGCAAGACTCTGCACATACAGTCCCGTTTCGACGCCCGGCGGAACATCGCTCTGGCGGCCATCGACCACCGCACGGAATGCACCGGCCCATTGTGGCGTTCGAGGATCACTTGAGGGTATCTGAAGCCCGCAGAGCCAGTCGTTCATCTCATAAACTGCGGCTGCGGAATCCGCGATCTTGGTCTGCAGATAGAATTCGGCAAACGCGGGTGTCAGTGTGGCTGCAAAAAGAGGATGGGGTTTGGCACGAAACGCCGTGCGGTAGTACTCCACGCTTTTCTTGACGGTCTCCGTCTTCCACGCCGCGGGTTTGACCCGATTCCCCACGATAATCGCGTGGAGCGCCATCCCGGGATATTCGTTCGCGCCATCCGGATCGACTTTCGTCGAATCCTCGGTGGGGTTGTCGGTATACCGGATCGATCCATCCGGCTTGCATTGACGGCGAAGGAATTCGCACAGTCGCTCGGCTTCAGCGAGGAGTTTCACGTCCGCTCCTGGCAGTTCGTAGATTGCGAGCGCAACCACTGCGGCGAATCCAACCCGATTACACAGCATCGAATTGTGGACCGGCTCACGGCAACTCGGATCGGCGGGATCAAGTTTGGTTGCCGCGAGTAGGGTCAGCACCGTCTGGCTGGCCATGACTGCTTGCTTTTCGTCTCCCGTAAATCGTGCCGCCTGTGCAAGCCCGAGTGCTCCCCTGGCTTGTTTCAGATCGTGATCGCCGGCGAGTGCTTGCCGCAAGGCAGGGTTATAGCCGTACACGAACCGACCTTGTGGCTGATTCATTCGGGTCATCCAGTTCGCACCCATCAACACACCACGCACGGCGCTTTGCGTCTGGTGTGGATAAGCACTGAGCGGCTCAAACTGGCTGAGTGGAACCTCCGCAACCGAGGCAGGTCCGGGCGTGATCGGTGTCGTGGCCATTCCCGGCAACGTGCGTGGAACTGCTGGAGTGGCTGGTTCCGCGGGAGGATTTTCAAATGGCGAAACTGGCGACTGAGCCATCGCGACAACCGTGACGCCGATCGCACCGAAAAGAAGCACCGCGAGAAGTATCAGTCGTCGCATCATCTGCCCTCCGTGGCCGGATCCGGGATCTGGGCGACATGCTAAACAATCCCGTTGGTCGCGTGCAATCCGAACAGGAACGCTCAGCCCGTGCTAAACCGTTCCTGAAATGGGCCGATGAACCGTTGCTCATCGGCAGCCCGGGTTCGACTCGGATACATGCGAAGCTCCGTATGATGGTGGAGGGACGCTTCGGAGCACACCCAGGTTCGGTCCTCAACGTGTGGTGCGATTCATGAAGTTACGCAGAACAATCTCGAAGTGGCTTCTTGCCGCACTCCTGATCGCGGCCGGAGTGATGCACTTTCTCAAATCGGACATGTACTTGAAACTGATGCCGCCGTACCTGCCATGGCATCTTGAGCTGGTCTATCTCAGCGGCATCTTTGAGGTGCTACTCGGCTTCTTGTTGCTCATTCCGAGGACGTCGCGGCTTGCAGCCTGGGGAATCATCGCGTTACTGATCGCCGTGTTTCCAGCGAACATCCATCTCTATTTGCATCAAGAGATTCTCCCCGCGCCGCCAGTCCTACACCTGCTGCGGTTGCCGTTACAGGGGCTGCTGATTCTGTGGGCCTACTCGTTCACTCACATTGAGAAACCCACTTCATCCGTCAACACACCCGACTGATCAGGCACTTCAGGTACCCAGACTCTGGGCAGGTGACAGCAACCGGATGATCCGGTGCCGGGCCACGGCGGTCGATGATCTGAAGATCGCGTTTGCACTCAACAGCGACCTGGGCAATCAAGTCCTGGAGGTCCTGCATCGTGATCAATCCCGTGCAACAACACGAGACGAGCACGCCATCCTTTGCGAGCAATTTCAGCGCGAGTTGGTGAAGCCGACGATAACCCTTGATCGCGTCGGGAAGCGACGCGCGGTTGCGTGCGAACTTCGGCGGATCGAGAATCACGACATCAAATTGCCTGCGAACCGCGACCATCTCAGTCATGTGCCGGAACACGTCGGCGCAATCGAACGCGATGTTGGTTAACCCATTCGCCACCACATTTCGTCGGGCCAAATCGAGTGCCGGTTCTGAGCCATCAACGCCCAGAACTTCGCTCGCTCCAGCCTTCGCCGCGTACAGCCCGAACCCGCCGCTATAGCAGAAGGCATCTAGAACGCGTTTGCCCTGGCTCAACTTTGCGACGGCCACTCGATTATCACGCTGATCGAGGTAATACCCAGTCTTCTGCCCCTCGGCGAGATTCAGGAGAATCCGCAATCCGTTATCGATGATGCTCAGGTCTGGTGGGGGTGGCTCACCCCAGATGGGGCCGTCGTGAAGTTCGATCCCTTCCAGTTTGCCGATCCCCTTCTCCGTGCGAAGGTAGATGCCGCGCGGTTGGAGAAGTTCACGAAGCACACCGATGATCTCATCACTTCGGCGGGCAAGACCCAACGCTGTGAACTGAACCGTGAGCCAGTCGCCATACTTGTCAACGACCATGCCCGACAGAAAGTCGGACTCGCTGAACACGACGCGGTAGCCCGCGTCCGGGTTGTTCAGCTTCAGGATGTCGTGCCGTAGCCGTACGGCCCGTTCGAGTCGGTCACGGAAGAAGGCCAGGTCCAGTGGTGAGTCGGGTTCCCAGTTGTACAGCCGGACGCGAATCTTGGATTGCGCGTTGTATAACCCGCGTGCAACGAATTTCCCCGCATGGGAAACGAGGTCAACCTCATCACCATCGCCAGCCTCACCCTCAACTCGCTCGATCGCTCCCGCAAACACCCAGGGATGTTTCGCGAAGAAGGGTTGTGCCCGTTTGGGCCTCAGAACGACTTTTGCAATCATGAATAATCCGCAAAACAAAGCGCAAGAAACGGTGTAACAAGAAGAGAGCAGGTCAGTGACCAGCCTGCACGCGGGCGATGTAAGTGAGTGCTCGTTCGAGTTCACTCGGCTTGTCGCGACTTTCGAGCATCGCTCGAATCCGGAGGAGCAACTCAGTCTTGTTGATTGGCTTCGTCAGAAAATCGTCAGTGCCCGTTTCAACGGCGGTCTCCACGTCGTTGGCCTGATCCAGCGCCGTGACCATGATCACCGCGATGTCTCGCGTGGCTGGGTCGGCGCGAAGTCGCCGACACACCTCGAACCCGCTCATCTTCGGCATCATCACGTCGAGCAGAATCAGAGTCGGCTTCCACGATTGGGCAGCTTCAAGTGTGGCTTCCCCATTGAAGACGACCTTTGTCTCGTACCCGGTTCCATCAAGGTGGGCTTCGAGAAGATCGGCATTGGGAACGTTGTCGTCGGCAATCAGGATGCGTGGCATAGTGTTCTCCCAGGTCATCCGTCGCATTATAGCGGACTGATCCGCGACACTTGGCGGAAGCACCACTAATCTTGAATCATGCGAGTGATACTGAACCCGAAGCATGAAGCCCACATACCGCCTGGTGAGATCGAGAACGGGAGCATCATCCCGTGTTACGAGCGCCCGGAGCGACTGACCGCGATCCGGGCCGCCCTGGAGTTGGCAGGTGGGCACACGTTCGAGGAACCGCCCACTTGCTCCGAGGAAGCGATCGCAACAGTCCACGACAGTGGGTATATCGCGTACCTCCGGGAAACTTCAGCCGAGTTGCGCCGGGCACGCGGCAGCACTCCAAAAGTGCAGTGGCCGACCGTGTTTCCGTACGGGCGTAATCCACGAGCGGGTGGAAATCACGCACTCCGCGGCCAGTTCTGCTTCGACACCTACACGCCAGTTCTCGGTGGTACTTTTGCGGCCGCGCTGGGTGGAGCCTCTGCGGCTTTGCACGCTGCCGAGTTGATCGCAACCAACGCGGCTCGGAATGTATATGTCCTCACGCGACCGCCAGGACATCACGCCGAACGCGAGCGCTGCGGCGGGTACTGCTATTTCAACCACGCCGCACTCATCGCGGAGAGGCTGACCAAACTTGGCCGCGTCGCAATCCTGGATCTTGATGTGCACCACGGGAACGGTGCACAACATCTCTTCTATGAACGCGGCGATGTGCTCACAGTCTCGATCCACGGCGACCCAGCCGCACTTTACCCATTCTTCTCGGGATACGCGGATGAAACGGGTGCGGGTGTAGGGATCGGAGCCAATTTGAACTTTCCGCTGCCACGCGGAACCGGGGCGAAAGAGTATCGCCCTGTGCTCGCCGAAGCGGTCGACGCAGTGCGAAAGTTCACACCGGCATTCCTGGTAATCGCGTTTGGTGCCGATACCCATGAAGCGGACCCAATTGGGGGCTTCAAGCTCTCAACGTCGTTCTTCCGGGAAATGGGCGGCGTTGTGCGAGAGCTGGGATTACCAACGGTTGTCACCCAGGAAGGCGGATACAACCTTGACGTGATCGGGGGTTGTGCCGCCGAGTTCTTGACGGGTCTCGAAGGCGAACGAACGTGAACATCCCCGACCTGTTTGTCTGGTCGGGGATCTTGAGCATCACTCCTCCACTTGCTCTTCGGGCTTCTTCCGAGCCAGTCGTGCAAGTCCGTAGCCCATCCCAACGGCGACCAGCACTCCAGATGCGCCAATCGCCAGCATCATCCAGTCGCGGCGATCCAGTTCCGAAAGCGCCCGTTCAGGGGGTAATGGTGCTGGTTCCGGTGGGAAGTACATCGGAGCAGCGACGGGTTCAACCACCAACTCGACTTCCACTTCCTCGGGCATCGGGCGAGGTGCGGGAGCAGGTTTTGCAATCTTGCCAGTTCGAGGCGCTGTGGGTTTCGACACCGCGCCAGAGCCGCTCGTTGGCCGTTGCGCGGGAGGGACAGATCCTGATTTTCCAGACGTGAGTCCCACCCCGGACCTACCCGCGGCTGGAGCCGATCCCGTTCCGGGTTTGGAGGGCGGCGCGGGTATCGCACCACTTCCCGCGGATCGCCCCGCGCCTGAATTCCCAGGCTTCGCTGGCGCCGCGGGCATCTTTGCCGACGGTTCGAATTGCGATTCGCTTTCGAGCCATGCCTTATATGCCGGGACCACGGAAGCGGCTGCGGGAGCAGACCCTGAGCCAACGAATGGTTTCAACGCCTGGGCTGCCTCTTCAGGCGTTTGATACCTCTCGGCCGGAGACTTCGCCAGCATTCGATCCATCACACCTTGAAGCCCGGCGGGGAGATCCGAAACCAGCGACGCGAGAGGCACTGGCTTCTCGGTGGCATGCATCAACATCTGCGTCATGATGTTGGTTTCGGGGAACGGAGGCCGGCCGGTCAAGCAGTGGAACAGCACGCAACCGATGCTGTAGATATCGGCACGGACATCGGCACTGCGAGCATCCTTGGCCTGTTCCGGGGCAAGGTAATCGGGCGTGCCCAGCACGGAGCCTTCGATGGTGAGTTGCGTTTCGATCTGCCCTTCAGGCACGTTCTCGTCGAAGAGTTCGCGACCAAGGCCAATGTCCAGGATCTTCACCGTGGCGTCCCAGGTCGTGTCCTTCCCAGGTGGCGGGGCGGGTATGAGCATCAAGTTGGCTGGCTTCAGGTCGCGGTGAACCATCCGCTTCTCGTGGAGATGCTGAAGCCCGCCGAGTGCCTGGTGCATCACCCGCACCGCTTCTCCCCAGGGCAACCTCTTGCGTCGAACGAGAATCTCGTCGAGCGTTTCCCCTTCGAGGAATTCCATGCTGATGAAGTGAATTCCGCCCGTTTCGCCGAACTGATACGAGCGGACGACGTTGGGGTGATCGAGTTGCGTCAGCAACCGAGCTTCGCGCTGGAAGCGACCCAGTACGTGTTGATCTTTTGCCTTGGACGACGGGAGAATCTTCAGCGCCACGAGTTGCCCGAGCGTGTGTACCGCCTTGTAGACGCCGCCCATCTGCCCTTTACCGATGCGGTCCAGGATCTTGTACGACCCGATGAAGAAGCCGTCGGATCGGCCTCGTTGCACCATGTACGCCTGCCAGTCGGTCAAGAACTTCCGCGTGATGAGGAACTTGCGGAACTGATCCACTTGTTCATCATCCCCACGGGTTTCTTCCCGCCAGCGTCTGTGGACACCCTCCACTTCATCGGCAGGGAGCAACCTGCTTTTTGCTAGGAGTACGCAAAAGTCACGGACGGATGCGATGGGAGTGGCCATTGGCAATCAGGTAGTAGGTATCGGTTGTCAGAAGTCCATGTGCGCCAGACCGGAACTCATTTCTGGGCCGCGCGAATCAATTCCAGTGCTGCCGGGTCGTCTCGTACGATCTCTTCCAGTGCTCGCAGGGCTGCCGCTCGCTGTACCGTGTCGAGCCGCTTTGCCTCGTCAATCGCGGTTTGCAGTGATACCCGATCGGGAGGCGCCCGCGAGCCACGGTTTTCAGGGCGATCGAGGGCAACCAGGCCGACTCGAGCAAGTTCCACCCAGCGAGTCTCAGAGGGAACCGGACCGAATGCAATTGTCAGCGCTCGCCACGTTTTTCGTGCCGCGTCCGGATCACCTGCCTGCACCAGTCGCAATCCACGAAGGTATGCCTTCTCAGCATCCGATTGTGGATCAACCTTTGCCCCCTCGGCGATTGCTCGTCGAAGTTCTCGCCGATCCTTTGCACGCATTCTCGCGACGGTTATCTCTTCAACGTAGCGGTCCGGAAATTTCTGGCTCAGCGGGTCGAGATACTTGGTGATCGCCGTGTCCCAGTCTTCCGGATTATCCGATTCGAGCAGTGGTCGGGCTTCGGCATAGAGTTCGGCAGCGGTCGGTGACGGCCACACGAACGGCACGCTCAGCGCCGCCACAACCAGCACGAACAGCGGAAACACCACCAGTGGCCGGGCCATGAGTGGCCGTGAACGCTGTTCCGAGTCCTCTTCCCCGGCTGGCCCGAGAAGGATCGGCAGTGCCGAGGTCTCGGCCGTATCCGGTGTCAGCTTCGTGGGCCACTCGAGTTTTTCACCCTTGCGTTCCAGTTTACCACGAATCCGCTCAAGTTCATCCAGCAACGCCGCTGCTGTCGCAGGTCGCCGTCCCGGATTCTTGTCCAACAGGATGCAAATCAACTCGTCCAGCTCTGCCGGCAGATCGGGAACCAGCATTCCTGGCCGTTCGGGAAGCGTGTAGCACTGCTTGTGCATCAACTCGACCTGAGTCGCGGCCGAGAATGGCGGTCGTCCCGTCACGAGCGTGTAGAGCACACCCCCGAGTGAGTAGAAATCGCTTCTGCGAGTCAGTGGCTTTCCACTCGCGGTCTCGGGCGGGGTATAAGCAGCAGACCCAATCGGACTGATCGAACCTGTCGGAACCGTCGGAACAATCCTGGCCAGCCCGAACCCGAGAATCTTGAGCGTATTGTCGGCCGTGAGGATCAGGTGAGCCGGCTTCAAGTCGCGATGCAGCACATTTCGATTGTGTGCGTGTTTCAAGGCTCGTGCCGCTTGAACCGCGATCGAAAGAACCTCGCGCCACGGTCGGCGTCCGCTTTCCAGCTGCAGGGCGAGATCCTTCCCCTCGACCAGTTCACACGCCACGAACGCGAGGCCACCGTGGGTTCCGCTATCGAAGAACTTCGCGATGTTGGCGTGGTCGAGTCGCTGGAGTGGCAGCATCTCGGCTGCAAACTTGTGCACGAACGCGGGATCTTGAGTGTTTGGGGCCGTGAAGACCTTGACCGCCGCGTGTCGGTCGGGATCGTCGTATCCACGAGCACGATAAACTACCCCGACCGCGCCATGGCCGATTTCTGCTTCCAAATACCAGTTCCCGACGCGTGCCGCGGTCATGCGGATATGTTAATGGCCGAGTGCGTTCCGGTCACGGTAAAGATGTGGTTTCCGCACCCGACTTTCTCGGGAGCGGCATTCGCTTTGGACCAGTCGATCGAAAATGTGGCCTCGTGACGCCAAACTCCCCTGTAATCATGTGCCGGACAAATGAACATCTGTCAACTATTCTTACCGCTTTTCCGGGTCGACAGCGTTCCCGGGGCTGAGCCTGCGGCTTGCCACGGGCTATGTTGCCCCACCCTTTCAGGGTGAAAACCAAGGATTTCGTGGCGGCTGGCAGGCAAGAATGCCTGCCCCACCAGGCCTCACGCCGAGCGCTTCAGGCCGACGCTCGTCTCAGGGGCGTTATCCGCGACATACTTCAGGAGTTTATCCCAGGCGTCGTCGCTGAATGAGGTATCCCGTGCCACGCGGTTCAGTTCGGCGACCAGTTCAGTCGCAGACTCGAACGGCCGATCGGCCGAAACGGTGTCTGCCATTGGCGGTTCTGCGTCGGCTTCGAGTCGGCGAACGATCGCCAGTAGTGCCTCCGGGAACGGCTTCGGCTTCCCGGGTTTCTTTTGCTTCGCGGCGTACTGCGACCACCCGAACAGCACCTGGCCCAGTGCTCGCAGGTCGGTAGCGGCGGTCGCTTCAGTTGAAACCGGCGTGGGCGACAGGAACGGCGGTTCCCCGAATCCGGTAACCTTCAACACACCTGTTGGCGTGAGGAGGAACGAATCCGACGTCAACCGGCCGTGGGTCAGTCCGTGTCGGTGAGCCATCTCGATCCCGGAGGCCGCCATCGTCGCGAGCCGGACCCAGCAGCCCGGGTGCCCGGCCTGTGCAGGCCAGTCGGCGCTGAACAGACCGCCGAGCCATTCTTGAAGTACTGCGGGACGGCCCGCGATTTCGAGCACATCGGCGATCCCGGCCAGATTCGGATGAGCCGCGTCGCGAGCCGCGGCGAACCGCTGGCGGAACTCGTCCGGATGCACCGCGTCCTGCATCTCGGTTTCCGCGAGGTGACGCAGCAGGAACACACCGGAACCAGTTCGGCTCGGATCGAACACGCGATAGATCGCTTCTCGGGGAGTAACCCGCAACCGGTCGATCACGCGGAACCGGCCGATCATCAGGGCATCGAGGTTCCCCGCTTCGATCAATGCCAGTTGATACAGGGTGATTGCTCCGCTTGCGAGGAGGACCTGCCGAAGCGTTCGCCGTTGCCGGCTGGCCTCGGCCCAGAGCGCGTTGAGAGTCTCGCCATCGACGAGCGAATGCGACCGCAGCAGTTCACCCAGTTGCCGGTCACCCGGTTCCAGGTCGAGTTCCGGATTCGGAGTCGGCTGGCTTGAATCGGCAGGCCCATCTCCCAGGTCCGCGAGTCGAGGCCGCGTGACATCGTCGGCCTTCAATTCGGAATTCAGCGCGACTGTCTCCGCCTTTCCGCCCGCCAGTTCGCGCAACTTCTTGCGATACCACTCGCGCATGTCGCCGAGGTGCCGTTCGACTTCAGTTCGGCGTTCCGACACCGCCTCACGTTCGCGGCGGAGTTGCTCGGCCTGTTCCGCCAGTTGAAGCGTCGTCGCGTCGGCCTGCTTCGCAGCAGTTTCGACGGCGGCCTGCTTGGCATCGAGCCGCGACTCGCTGCTAACCAGCATCCGCTTCATATCTCCGACCTGGCCCTGCCAGTCGATCAGTTGCTGGCGGAATGCACTCACCGCGAGTCGGTGTTCGGCCTTGGCGCGATTCAGCGTCTCTTCCTGCTCGCGGAGGCGTTCCGCTTCCTGGCGAACCTGGGTCCGAATCGCTGCGAGATCCTCGCGGCTCAGGCGTGCGAAGTCGTGCAACTCGCTGAGGTGCCCACGGAGCATGTCTCGCGCCGACGACAGCCGTTCGAACGCGGCCGCGGCCTGCGATTCGAGTTCGGGAGCCTGGTTGCGAAGACCATCGATCTCGGCGAGTGCCTGTGCCCGGAACGCAGCGAGTTCCTGTTGCGCCTTCCCGTCGGCCTCGGCCGCGGCAACCCGCTCGGCTTCCCACTTCGCCCGTGCTTCGCTGAGGCTCTTGCGCTCGGCAGCGACCGCCGCTCCGACATCCTTGAGCCGCCCCACCTGCCGGGCGAGTGCCTGTTCCTTGTCCGCGTAATCTGCGGCGAGCCGCTCCACTTCCACACTGCGTTCGTCGAGTTGCTTGCGGCGCTCGGAGAGTTCATCGAGCACGGTGAGACGGTGTGCGTCGGTCTCGGTTCGCGCCAGATCGATGGCGGCTCGGTCGGCGGAGATAGATCGCGCCACCTCGTCGAGCGACTTCGCCCGTGCCGTGAGATCCTCGCCCCGACGGCGGAGTTGTTCCTGGAACGCCTGGCGTGCTTCTTCAGCCTGGGCCAGTGCCGCCTCGCGTTCCCGCAGGGCGACACGGTCCGCTTCGAGACGAGCTTGCAAGTCGAACGCCTGGGAAACGCGGCCCTTGAGGGTGCCGGCCTGCTCCGCGAATTCGGAACTGCGGGCGTCGAGCTCCGCCTCGCGTGCCTGAAGTCGGACGGCTTCCGCGGCCAGGGCATCCTTCTGCGTCTGAATCTCGGCCAGACCTGCTGCGAGCAATGAATCGCGTTCTTCGAGGCGATCGCGTTCCTTGGCCGTGTCCGCCTGCACGGTGACGAGTTGAGCGCGAAGTTCCTCGGCCTCCACGATCCGAGAACGCAATTCCGCCAGTGATTCGTCTTCCCGCGTGCGTGCGGTGGCGAGTTGTGCGACCTCGCGTTCCGCTTCCTGTCGCGTTCGGTCGAGCTTGGCGCGGAGGACCGCCAGCATTGCTTGCTGGGCTTCGAGTTGTCCCGCTCGTTCGGCGAGGGTCGCGGACTGCGTGTCGAGTTCGGTCTTCTGGCGGTCGAGCCGCTCGGCCTCGGCGCGAAGGCGATCCTGTTCCGCGGCCGCGAGGCGAACCGTGTCTTCCCACTCGGCCGAATCCCGCCGGAGTTGTTCGAGCCGAACGTCGATCTCCCGTGCTCTCTCGGCCGTTCGTCGCTCCTGATCCTCCAACGCCGCCGTGCGGCGTTCGAGCCGTACCAGATCATCCTGGAACTGGCTCCGATCGCGTTCGAGAGCAGTCTGATCCTCATCGAATCGCTTCGAACGTAGGGCCAGTTCCTCGTATCGGTCGGTGAGTTGCTTCTCCCAGCCGGCGAGTCGCTCGGTTTCGGCCAGCCGTGATGCCTCGAATGTATCCTTGGCCCGATCGAGGATCGCACGATCTGCGGCGAATAGATCACGCTGCCGGGCCAGTTCCTGGAACGCAGCCGCGAGCCGATCTTGATGTTCCCGCACTTCCCGCAAGCGCGGCTCGTGTACCGCCAGTTCCGCCTCGACAAGCTCCCGACGCCGGCGTGCCTCCGCTTCCGCATCGGCAACGATCGTGCTGGTCGATTCGCGAAGACGTTCGAGTTCCTCGAACTGATCGCGGAAGCGCGCAGACGATTCCGCCTCGGATGCCGTCGCCAGCGCCGCGAGTTCCGCCTCGAAGGTCGAACGACGTTGCCGGAGTTCTTCCTCGAGCACCGCTCGGCGGCGTGTCGCTTCTGCCTCCAGTTGCGTGCTCTGATTCTGGACCGCCAGTTGAAGCTCGGCCTGTCGGCGATTGATCTCCACTTCCGTGGCACGCAGTTCATCGTGGCGCGTGGTCAGTTCCGACCGCCGATCCTGATATTCCTTGAGAAGCCCTTCACGCAGTTTCGCCAGTTCGTCGCGGAAGTGGTTTAACTCCGCCTCACGCTCGGCTAGCACCGCCTCTCGCTTCGCGGACTCACTCAGCGTCGCCCGGTGGCGCTCGTACTCCGATTCCATCTCCTGACGCCGCTGATACCACATCACGCGGTCGGATTCGAGTTCCTCGGTTTGACGGTCGAGTTCACGTGCCCGGCGAATCAATTCGACGTCATCCATCTGCGGAATGCGGATTCCAGATTGCTGATTCGGTGCCGGTGCTCCCAGTGCTGTCGCTGCGGGCGTTTCGGGTTCCGCGTTCTGTTCTTCCGTGATGGCCACGAATCGCGCCGACAGGATTGCCGATTGCTGAATCGCGAACGTCACCTCCACACCGGCCACTACGACCGTGTCGCCGGAGGAAACCAGCGTGGGAGTGTTCGCCGCGAGCGGGGTGCCATTGAGGAGAACGGGGAGGTTCGGAGTGAGACGGCGAACGCGAACGCCATCAACCTTTCGGCTGATCTGCGCGACAACCGGCGGCAGGTGCGGCGTGGGCAAGCGCAAATCGCAGCCGCTCGCCCCGCCGATGAGGAATTCGTCGGCACCGACTTCGTAGCTGACGGCTCGTGCTGGTGCTCGTTGTGCTGGTGAATTGGCCGCTGTCGCAACGCGAACGTCGAGCCGGACCCGGGGCAATTCGGGTCGGTCGGCGGGCGGGCTGGGTGGAAGCGAGCCGATCATGTTTCCGTGCGCACCCAGTTGTGGACCGGGCGAACGCATCCGTGCGTAATTATCGAGACTGCTGATTGGAACGGATTCCGGACCGGTTGACAAGCCGAACTGCACACCCCTGCCCCTGCAGCCCGTTCCCGATGCTCAAACGACTGCGGCAAGCAGGCTCGAAATTTGATTCGGGCGACATGCACACCCCACGTCCGAATCATCGATTTCAACTCCGAAGCATTTCATCTGTCCGGAAGAAACTATATCAGATCGTACACAAACTACGTTCTGGGAATTGCTTGCGAAAGATTTACTGTGTCGCAATAAGTATATTTAGGCCTCAATTACTCCGCCGCGATTATAAACTTGCGAATCTCAGATCGACCGAATCAGCCGCATGTCACCGCACTGGTTACCCATCTCAACCCGCTGAATATACTGAGCAGACATTCACAAGCTCACGAACGGAGAATCACAATGAGCGATGCTGTCACGGAGACGCCAGTCCTGGAAACGCCAGCACAGGAAACGCCAGCACCCACTCAAACTCTGCCAGAACAATTGCGGGAAAAGCTCGCCGCCGCAGTTGCTCCCCTCACGCTGAAGGAACTCGCCAAGGAGTTGACCCGGCCCAAGAAGGTGAAGCCGGACGAGTTCCTGAACTCGCTCCCCGGTTACCTCCAGGAGGATCTGCAATCGGGGCGAGTGTTCAAGACTACCTCCGGGAAGGCAGGGCTTGAACGTTACTGGAACCGGGATGAGAAGAACGCCATCCAGGAAGCGGTCCAGTCTGCCGCGGTGGACCCGAAGAAGCTCGGCGAACTCAAGAAGATCGCAACCGGACTCACGAAAGCTGACAAGGCGTTCGCGGAAGGAATCGTCGATGAGATGATCGCCGCGAAGGAACTTCACGAGCACTCCAAGAAGGGACCGCTCTACGGTCGCGACGAGCCGATCGATCCCAACAACAAGGAGAAGGTTACGGCCACGATCCTCGCGAAGGCTGAAACCCCGACCAAGCTCGCGGACCTCATCAAAACTGCTCAGGCACAAACAAAGGCGGACAAGGAGTTCGTCACGTCGGTTGCGAACGAGATGGTCGCCGCGAAACAACTTCACGAGCACTCCAAGAAGGGACCACTCTACGGTCACGTACCACCGATCGATCCCAACAACAAGGAGAAGGTCACGGCCGCGCTGCTGGCAGCGGCACGAACCCCTGCCAAACTCGCAGATCTGATCAAGGCAGCGCTCGCAGAAACGAAGGCTGACAAGAAGTTCGTGGAAGCAACCGCGAACGAGTTAATCGAGGCGAAGCGACTTCACAATCAGGGGACAGGAAAGCCAGCCCTGTATGGGCTTGAGGAACCGAATCCACTTGCGGTGGGCAATGGGAAGAAGGAGTTCGACAAGCTGGTGAAAGCCGCCGACAAGTTGCTCAAGGTCGTCACTGGTGTCAGCATTGAGGACTTCCTCACAAGCCTGCGTAAGTCACTGACTGCTGAGGCAGCCAAGCCTGCTCCGGAGATCAAGATCACCGAGCCGGCCGCCAAGCTTGTCGGTGGGGATACCGAGAAGTCTCACCCGGCACCCGTATCGCATGCACTCACCCCCGAGCGCATCCGGAAAGAACTGAAAGTCGCTTACGACGATCTGTGCCTCGATCCTGAATTCGAGGATAAACTTGTTGAGCTCCGCCGGTTGTATCACGATGCGGTGAAGCTCATGCCGGGTTTGACAGTGCCGCAGTTCCATTCCGAATTGAAGCATCTCCAGAGCCAGCGGGCGATTGAACTTCAGGCGTTGAACGAAGTGCAGCGAGCCAAGGAACCCGAACTCGCGATCCATCACAACGATCGCCTCCTTTATTACGTTATCTGGAGGTAATCCGTGACGGCTCCGCCATCTACCAGCCCGGAACTTCGTCGATTGGGGTTGTTGCGTGAGTTCAAACTCCGCGTGATCCGGAAAGGGGCGGAGAACCTATCGCCCTTCACAGATCGAATCGCGACATCACACGCCGACCGTAGCCGGATCGACGTGGATGCGCTTCATCGTGAAGTTCGCGACAACATCGCCCAGCAAATCGCGGCAGTTCGGAACCACCAGCGCTCGCAGGTGGTTCTTCTCTCTGGCGAAGCTGGCACCGGTAAGAGTCACATCCTCCGCTACTTCGCTCAACCCGCTGTGGCGGAGGAACACGGCTACATTTTCGTTGGTGGATCGAACGACTGGAAAGTGAGCGAGTTTCAGCCATGCCTGCTTGACTGGATGATTGCTTCACTCACCTCTCCTTCTCCTTCGGAAGAGCACCTGCTCCTTCAGCGAATCCGTGCAATCGGGTTCCGTGCAGTCGGTCAACTCCTTGAGAATCGCACCGCACTCAAGCGTTGCACGGCCAGGCGAAGTCGACGCTTGCTGGGTCTTTTTGGCGGGCGGCGTGCAAATTACGAGATGATTGAAAAGCTGACCAAGGAACGGAACCCGGACGTTTTTAGCTTGCTGGACTTCACCAAGTTCGGCGACGAGGTTTGCACGCGGTTCCTCGCCGAACCCAGCAATCCCGTTCACCGCTATGCCTTGCGAGTGTTACTCACCTACCTGTTCCCCGATCCAACCGAGACGGGACTCGGCACACGAGACCGGGTGCTGAACTGGTTCCGTCGTCGGTCTGATGGTGGCTATTGGTTAAAACGACTCGGTGTCAGCGATGACCTCGACCGCCACTATGCGGTGGCCGACGCGATCAAGTTGCTCATTCACCTGTTCAGCCCCGACCTCTCTCGACGGCTTTCAGTTGATGGAGATGAACACCGACCGCTCGTGTTTCTGTTCGTCTTCGATCAGGCAGAGGGGCGGGATGAACTCTTCGAATCGCTGGACGACTGGAACCGGTTCTTCGCGCATCTCAGCGAGCTTTACAACACGCTCCCCAATGCGATGGTCCTGTTCACCATGACGGTCGGTCTTCGCAATGAACTGCATCCGAAGATGGAACGCCAGTTCAAGGACCGCATCCGGAAGGACGAACGGTTCGTGCTGCGCCAGCCGACTCCTGACGAAATTTTGACGCTGTACCGTGCTCGATTGGCCGGTTGGTTGTCTGACGATCTCCTCCAGCAGGGCCTCTACACGAATCTCCCTGAATCGGATCAGTATCTGCCATTCGATGCCGACAAGGTCGTGGCGGTTGCGGGTACACAGTCCGTGCGAGCCGCACTGGAGGCGCTCGACCCTGCGTTCCGTGAAGCGCTGGGCGTCCACGTCATCGAACCCCTCTACGACTTCGAGTACGTTCTGCATCAGCAGCAGGAGTTGATCGAGAAACAAACCGAGTGGGACTACACTGCGAAGCATCTCGATGGCATTCGCAAGCTACTCGAATCCCTCATCGATGTGCTTGCGAACGAGTATGGTGGGGTTCGCCTTCAGAACATGGAAGAGGTCGTGTTCGATTCGTTCCCGCTGCTGAAGTTCACATTTGTTGATTCCGCAGTCCCGGCTGCGTGGGTGTGCGTCTATCTCGCTCGTTTTGGCAAGCAGTACAACCCAAATATCGCAAGGTGTGCGGAGGTACTGAAGGGCAAGCAGTATGCTCGCTATTCCTGTTGGATGGTTCGCGCGACTGTAATGCCGAACGACTTCCCCAAACCTGATCAGATGTTCGGCCGCTTGATCGCCCCTGATACTGAGGCACGGTTGATAGCGTCTTCGCATCTCCTCGGCAAACGAGTCGAGTACGAGAAGAACGGGACATGGCCGGATGCCTGGAAGGTCATCCGCGACGAGATCAAGCGGTGCTATATCGGGGAGCTTTTGGCCCACGCCCGAGATCGAGTGAACGCCATCAAAGTAGGTGCACTGGCAGATGACCCCGCCGGCGCAGAACAGGTGCCCTCATGAGCACTGAACCAATCACTATCGAGCTGCAGAACCCACCCACACGCGTGAACCTGGAAGAACAGGTGCCGCTGCACCTGATTATCCGCTGTGCGCCGAATGGCCAAGCCACCATCCTGCGTTCCATCACGTCTCGCGACCGCAGTATCGCGGAACTCGACAGCGATCTTTTTGAGCGCGATCTCACGATCAATCCGGGCGAAGTATATCGTTGCACTGTGATTGCAGTCTTTCACAGAATGGGATCGTTCCCAACTCCGCTGTTCGTCGTTAGTGCGGGCCTTGATACTGCTGCCCGTCGAATTCAAATCCCCACGCCGCCAATCCGTGTCGTACCATCACTGTTGAAAGAGATCGATGTTAAGACCGAGTCGATTTGTACGTACGAGCATGGCACAAAAGTTGACGTGACGATCACTCATAAAGGACGCACTCGTTTTGAAGATCTCCGGCTAACTGTCGGCCCCACCCATGCCGTGCAAGCTGGCGTTTCGGACCAGCGCAGACCAGCCTTTGTTCATGAGGAAACGATCAAGTTCACGACCGTAATCTCGTCTGAAGAGATCACGCTCGAATTGGATGCGAACGTGAGTGGAGAGTCCGTAGGTCCTGTCACTCGATCACTGGTTGTTCCGCCGGTCCGTGACGTGGTCGCCATGGCTCCCTTTCGATTTCTTGAACCAAGGAAACTCTCTCAGGCCGATGTCCGGATCTTCACCGTCAATGAGGCGAGTGATCCCGTGCTGCCGAACGCGGGGATGTACCCGGTGCTCGGTGGAGGAATGAAGTATCGGGTGACGATCAAGCCTACTCATCCCAACCCAATCGAAGTTCACCTGACTGGTGTCTCGGGGTCAGTCGAGATCACGAATTTACCAGCGGATCAAGGGGTGTGGGCTTTCCAGATGGTTGTCGTCAGCAATGGGTTACTGACAACAACCATCGCGTTGCATTATGATGTCATCACGCCAGACGGACCCCTCCAAGGAGAGTTAAATCTCGCGATCAAACCTCGCAGCATGCGACTTTGGACGGTCGCACTCACGGCGGGAGCAGCAGTCACTGTGAAGGGTGCAACTGCGGTCGTGCCCGCACTCTTTAACCCAGGTGAGTTATGGAATACCCTGGGTATGGCGCTGACTCGGATCGACACGCTCTGGGACCTCGCGCAGTTTCTTTCGATACCGTTCATCCGAGTGCTGCTATGGTTTGTCGATACCGTGGCTCGTCCTTTCATGGATGATTAGGCCAATCGAACGGCAATATGCCGCGAAGTAGCCTCTTGCCCAAACGCGGTTCGGTGCGCATCTTGTAAGAACACGCCGGGTGCACCGCCGGCACGATAACTACGGTGTCCTCCCCCGCTACCGCTTCCCGTGGTCGCAACACCACAGAGGTCGCGACTTGCTTCCCGTCCTCTACGCCGTCACCCTGTTCACCGGGGCCGCTTCGCTGTTCCTCGTCCAGCCACTGGTCGGGAAACTGCTTCTTCCCCTCGTCGGTGGATCGCCCGGCGTCTGGAACACCTGCATGGTGTTCTTCCAGGCCGTTCTCCTCGCGGGATACCTCTACGCTCACCGTGCCACCAATAAACTCGGCGTCCGTAGGCAGGCGCTGTTCCACCTCCTCGTGCTCGCCACCGTACTGTTCACGTTTTACACCGCGTATGCTCGCACCGGTTCGCCCGTTCCCGTGGTCACGTCGCTTCTCCCCGACGATCAGGATTACCCCATCTTCGGTCTCGTCGCGCTGCTCACCGTTGCCGTGGGAATCCCGTTCTTCGTGCTGAGTACATCGTCGCCACTGCTCCAGAGATGGTTCGCGGCCACGGGGCACCACTCGGCACGCGACCCGTACTTCCTCTACGCAGCCAGCAACGCGGGAAGCCTCGTCGGCTTGCTCGGCTATCCGCTCATCATCGAACCCCGGCTCACGCTCGCCGAGCAGCAATGGTTGTTCGCCATCGCGGTGGCGGTGTACGCGGGCTTGGTGGTTGTCTGCGTCGTCGCGCTCATGCGGAGTCCGGAAAGCGTCGCGCAACGAGCCGAGAAGACCGATGCCGGGCAAACGGTGAGCCTGGATGCCGCACTCCGCATTCCACATGTCCGCGTTGCGAGATGGGTGTTTCTCGCGGCGTTGCCGTCGAGCCTGTTGCTGGGCGTGACCTCGCACGTTTCCACGAACCTCGCACCGGTGCCGCTGTTGTGGGTCGTGCCGCTGGCGCTGTACCTCGTCAGCTTTATCCTCGTCTTCGCACGCTGGCCCGATGGGCTTCACCACGCTGTCGGGTACATCACGCCGGTGCTGCTCTTGGGGGTCGCGCTGTCGCTGCTGGTCGATGCGAGCGAACCGTTCGTACTCATCGGCCTGCTGCACATGGGGGCATTCTTCGGAGTGTGTCTGGTCTGTCACGGCGAACTGGCGAAGGACCGACCCGCGGCCGAGCATCTCACGGTCTTCTACTTCTGGATGTCGCTGGGCGGTGTGATCGGCGGCTTGCTGAATGGCCTGATCGCGCCGCTCTTGTTCCACCGGATTGGCATGATCGAGTATCCGCTGGCGATCGTGCTGGCGGCTGCCGTGCGGCCTCGCTCCGAGGAACCTGAGGGCGAACCACCACTACGGCTCGCCGATGTCGTCCATGTACTCGTGCTGCTGACGATCACGATCCTGCTTGTGTTGCTGGTGCCGAGGTATGTGGTCACGCCGCTGGAGCTGGATGGACCGGAACCGTGGCCCGAGAAGTTGCTGCGGGGTGGGCTGATGTTCGGATTGCCAGCGGTTGCAGTCGTGGCGCTCCTGCATCGACCGTCACGGTATGCGTTGTGTCTGGGTGCTCTCTTCGTGGCAGGGGCGTTCGATATCGGGCGGCTTGGGGAAACACTGCACCTGGAGCGGAACTTCTACGGCGTCGTGCGAGTGTCGCGTTCACCGGACGGACGGTTCATCCGCCTCATCCACGGAACGACGATCCACGGTCAACAGCGGACCGACGAAAAGGGCTGCCCGCGACCGATGACGTATTACTCCGAATCGGGACCAATCGAGAGGCTGTTCCACGACTTGTCGAAACGGAAGACGAAGATTCAGCGCGTCGCCGTGGTCGGGTTGGGAACCGGAACGGTGGCGTACTACGCCAAGCCCAGGGAGGACTGGACGTTCTTCGAGATCGACCCTGCCGTGGCCCGCATCGCCCAGAACCCCGACTACTTCGGCTTCCTGAGCTGTTGCAAGGAACGCGGCGTGAACTACGAGATTGTCCTCGGCGACGCCCGCCGCAATCTCACGAAACTCCCGGATGCTTCGTTTGACCTCATCATTCTGGATGGCTTCTGCTCCGACGCGATGCCGGTTCACTTGCTGACCCGCGAGGCGTTCTCTCTGTACTTCAAGAAACTGAGCCCCAACGGTGTGCTAGCAGTCAACGTCACGAACCCGCATCTGGACTTGCCGCCACTGGTCGCGCGAACGGCAGGAGCAGCCGACAATTCGCTGACCGTCCTCGAATACCACGACCGGCCCGGGGAACACGACCGGATGCTGGGGTCGGTCGAGTCGCAATGGATGATCATGGCCCGAAGCGACCCAGCCCACGATCCAGTACTTTTCGATCCGTACTGGTGGAGGCGAACAACCGCGTCGAAAGGTCCCATCTGGCGCGACGACTTCGCAAACCTGCTCGCCGTGTGGAAGAAGCACGGCGAGTAAAGTCTCGCGCATCGTCGCCCTGGTTCACCCGCCAAATTGCCAGACGTGAACAATCCCCGCGATGTCTGTTGCCGCAAGCCACTGCTCGTCCGGCGACAACGCCACCGCACTCAGCCAGTCCTTGAATTGCCCGCCGCGTGGCGAACCAAGGACCGCCACTTCCTTGCCGTCCGACACCTGCGAGACCCGCACGCACGTATCGCGACCGACTGAAATCACGTGCTTGCTGTCGGCCGTGAACATCAGATCCGTGATGCCGTATTGATGGCTGGCCACATCGCGAACGAGCTTGCCAGTTTCAGAGTCGAGCAGGTGAACCTTACCCGTGTCGGTTTCACCCCCCTGCCCCGCCGCGAGTAGTTTCCCATCGGGAGAGTACGCGGTGCAGATCAGTCCGTTCGCCACAAACTTTCGCCACATCTGCGAGCCGCCATAGCTGCGGTCGCTCGGGTTATACTTCGGGAACTGCACCTTCATGATGTCCAGCGTTTCCTTGCCGATTGCCACGTCCCACAGTTTCAGACCCGGTGTCGGCACGTCGAAGTCATCGCGCTTGTAGCGGTTCTCGGACACGAACGCCTTCTTGCCGTCAGGCGAAAGTGACGCTGCCATGATCCAGTTCCAGGACTGGCCGGTCCACTTCGTCAACGGCTTGCGTGTGGCGAGATCCCACACGATGACCTGCGAGGCCGCATCGCCGCTGATGAGGCGCTTGCCGTCACCGCTCATCCCAAGCGCGTACACCCATTCCTTGTGCCCATCGAGAACCTCGCAGGCGGTCTGCGTTTCGACCGTTGCAGACGGTTCCGTCGTGGTCTCTTTCTTCCCCTTGCGCCGGGCCTCTCGCTTGCGGGCGTCCTCATCAAGAATCACACCGGCCGTTCCCGTTGCCTTGCCATCTGTGGGCCACACACGAACGCCATGATCGAGCGAAGCGGACACGAGTTGCTTGCCGTCCGGCGTCACGAGCAGGCGCGTGACTTCGTTCGTGTGGCCGACGAGTTGTCGGGTTGGCCACACATTTGGAGCCTTCTGATCGCTCTTGGGATCGACCTTGAACTCGGGCGACTTCTCGGGCAACTCCCACAGGAAGATGTGCCCGAGTTGGTTCGCAGCCACGAGTCGGCGCGGCCCCACGAACGCGACCGCCATCGGCCACGACCCCTCGAACGTGAGCTGATATCGGAGCACTGGCTTGGCGGGAGTGAACATTTCCACCTCAGTCGGGAATGACAAATGGATCATTTGTCACTGTTCATGTCATCCAGGAGCATCAGCCGAGTAAGGCGTCCACAACGCGGGAGCCGAACTGAGCCAGCGGCACGGGTCGCAGCCCCGCGTAGTTCTCGATCTTCGGGTCGATGCCGAGTGCCTTGTAGATCGTCGCGAAGAAGTCGCCCTCGGTGACGGGGTTATCCTTCACCTCGACGCCGTTTTCGTCGCTTGTTCCGTAAGCCTGCCCTCCCTTGATGCCGCAACCGGCCAGGGCTGTTGACCAGCAGCGAACATAGTGATCGCGACCCGCCCGGTTGTTGATACTTGGCGTGCGGCCGATCTCGCCCGTCCAAACCACGAGCGTATTCTCGAGCAAGCCGCGCTGCTTCAGATCCGCGAGCAAGCCCGCCCACGCATGTTCCATTGGCGGAACTAGGCCGCGATGCCACTGGAAATTGTCGGCGTGCGAGTCGTAGCTGCTTTGTCCCACCTCGACGAACGCGACGCCGGACTCGACCAGTTTTCTCGCCAGCAGGCAGCGCTTGCCGAACTCGCTGTCGCCATAAAGTTCCTTTGATTTCGCCCACTCGGCGTCGATCTTGAAAGCGTCTCGACCCTTCTGAAGACGGCGTGCAGCCTCGTATGCTTCGCGGTGCATCTTCGCGAGATCGCTGCGGGTATCGGTCGCAAATCGCTCCTCAACGAACGACCGCAAATCGTGCCGCTTGGCCTCCTTCGCGGGGTCCATGTTCGACGTCGAGAACGGGGGAAGCGTCCCCTCGCTGCCAATGCCAAAGGGTTGATACTTCGGCCCGAGGAAGCCGCCACCCGCATCGCCGTTGGACGACACCTTCACGAAGTCCGGCAGGTCACCGCCTTCCGTTCCCTGATACTTCGCGACAACGGCACCCAGTTCCGGGAACCGCACATTCGCCGACGGCCGGTAGCCCGTGTGCATCAGATAGATGCCACCGGGGTGATCGACTTCCGTGGTTCTCATCGACCGAATCACGGCAACCTTGTCCATCTGCTTCGCCATCTTCGGCATCAGTTCGCAGACCTTGACACCGGGGACGTTCGACTCGATCGGCCGAAATGGGCCACCTGTCGGGCGACCGGGCTTCATGTCGAACGTCTCGAACTGGCTCGCCCCGCCATTCATCCACAAGAGGATGCAGTGTTTCTTCTGCTTGCGGGCCTCCTCGGCAATCGCGCGAGAAGCGGTCAACCCGCCCCAGTTCATCACAACGCCGCCGGCCGCAGTGCCAAGTGCACCCTTCATCAGGGCACGCCGCGAGACATGTGTCGTATTCATGAGTGAGTTCAGTGCCTGGATGTTGGTCATGTTCTGCGCCGACCCCTTCGGGGTCGCGACACGCTTGGTCAATGGTTGAATCGGAATTCGCTGCACGTCATCAGCACCCACACGGCTTCGTTGGCCGAATTGCCTTCGGTCAAGTATGCCGAGAACTTCTTCACTTCCTCGGGGGCCGGCCGGCGATTGAGTGTCGCCACAAACAAGCGTTCCACCCGCTCGCCAACCGGCTTCTTCGCATCCCCTACAAACTCAGCAAGCCCACCCTTGACGCCGATCATACTCCCGAGCGGCCCATTGTTCAGATACAGATGCTCGCGAAGACCACCCTGGAAATCGCCGGTGCCAGTAGTGGGATTGCCGAAGAACTGAATGGTGTAGCCGTTGCCGAGTGGCCGCAGTCGGTCCTTCTCGGACTTCTTCGCACCCAGGGATTCGGCAGCGAGATAACCCGTCGCGACCTGCCACGACTCAACCAGTTCCTCCGCAGACAACGGTCGACTGCGGGCGTGTTGGAACCACTCGGGCATCGGCTCCCCAGTGCCCCGTCCGGAAAGCTGGTAGGCATCGCTGCTCACCAGTTCGCGGATGTACCACTTGAGATCGAACTTGTGGGCGATGAGTCCCTTCGTCAGGGCATCGAGCAACTCGGGATGGCTCGCCATGTTCGATGCACTCATGTTGTCGATCGGGTGAATCAGCCCCCGGCCCATGAACTGTGCCCACACGCGATTCGCGACCGAGCGAGCGAAGAAAGGGTTATCGGATTTCGTGATCCAGCCTGCGAGAGCGTCCTTCCGTGAGAACTTCGGCTTCGGAGGCATCTTGTTCGCCGCGAACCGCTCCTCCTTGAAATCCTTGGGCAGCGGCGACTCGGCCAGTTCTTCACCAAGCAGGAACCGGGGCTTCACGGGCTGGCCCTTGTCACCGGGCTTCGCGTCCTTCACTGGACCCGTGAACCTCACCTCGCCAAGGTTTCGTTCGCCGATCGCGAAGATCTGCTGGTTGCCATTCTTGCCTACCGTGACCACATCGAGCCGTGCCAGAAATGCCGCCATGCCATAGAAGTCGAGTTGCTTCCATTCCTCAAATGGGTGGTCGTGGCACCGGGCACATTGAAGTTGCACACCAAGGAAGGTCTGCGTGACCGCTTCAATGGCATCCTCAGGAGCGTTTCGCCATTGTGCCAGATAGAGGGCACCGTTCTCGGTGCTCGTCCCGTCGGCACGCAACAATTCGCCCGCCCACTGGTCATACGGAATGTTCTTCTCGAAGCGGGAACGGAGCCAGGACTGGAAGCCTTCACGGCGTTGCGTTTCGTAGCCAGGTGGGTTGCGGCCGAACAGCACCATATCCCACACGTCGGCCTGATGCTGAGCGAACCGCGGATCGGCGAGAAGTCGCTCGATCAACTTGTCGCGTTTATCGGGTGCCTTGTCGTCGAGAAAGGCGAGCGTTTCGTCGTGAGTTGGAATGACACCGCCCAGATCCAGCGACACTCGACGGAGGAATTCCGCATCAGTGCTTGTTTTCGCAGGAGTAACCTTGGCGTTCTGCCAGCCCTTTTTGATCTCCGCATCAATCACGCGACGGAGAGGTTCCTGGGCTTCGACAGCAACGCCGAGCGACAGCAGCACAACGCATGCAAGAAGCCCGGTGATGGCGGTTTGAGTGCGTAACATGCGTGGCTCAAGAAGCGGCACCCGGTCTGCGTGCGAGCGGGTTTGGGGTAGGATCATCTAAAGGACATCTTACATGTCGGGCGGTTCATCTCGCAAATGAGCAGCGGAAACACACGTTCATTGGCTATGTGTAAAAATTCTTGGACTTCGCCGAGTGCACATTGGTACCGACCTAATTCTGTAACGCTTTGCACCGATCTGACAGCCCCCGTATGATGGAGCACTCCTGACTATCCTGATCGCACAGAGACAGTGATGTCTTCTCCCTCGAAACCAGAAGCACCTGAAGAGGCAGTCCAAATCACTGGACTGCAACCTGACCCGAATCCCACTCTCCCGGCACCAATCCCTGACGGTGCTCACTTCACAGTATCCACTTTGCCGAGCGCTGCGGGCGAGTTTCTTCACGAACTCAACTTGAGCACAAATGGATCAGCGCCCGGCGGCACGGACCAGAACGCGACGAAAAGCCAGTCACCAGCCGAGCAAGCCCGGGCAGCTGCGTCATCCAGGACGGGATCGGATGTCAGTGTTCCCAGTTACGAAATCCTGGGTGAGCTGGGTCGTGGTGGCATGGGTGTGGTGTACAAGGCTCGTCAGATCGCGCTCAACCGAATCGTCGCACTGAAGACAATTCGCGGGAACCGGGTCGGACCACGTGACCTCGCGCGGTTTCTGATCGAAGCGGAAGCGGTCGCTGCGATCGAGCATCCGAATGTGGTTCGAGTCTACGAATATGGCGACCATGAAGGCCAGCCATACATGGCACTCGAATTCTTGCCTGGCGGCACACTCCGCGACCGCATGAACGTCACGGGGAAGCTACAACCTCATGAGGCCGCCAGGCTACTCGCTCCAATCGCACGAGGAGTTGCTGCCGCCCACGCGCTCGGGATCGTTCACCGCGATCTGAAACCCGAGAACGTTCTCTTCTCAAAAGATGACTCAGCGAACGAGAAGACTGCTCCCGACTCCGGTTCAACCCCAGCAGCATCAACTCCCAAGGTGGCCGATTTCGGACTTGCAAAGCGGGGCAGCTCCGATCTGACGCAGACGCAAGCGGTGATGGGAACACCCGCGTATATGGCACCGCAACAGGCCGATGGAAAAACGAAGTTCGTCGGCCCAACCGCCGACGTGTGGTCGCTCGGCGTCATCTTGTACGAGTGTCTGCACGGCGAGCGACCGTTCGATGCACCAGATGTTCACGGTTTGCTCGGCATGATCCGCTCCGCTGAGGTTCCCGCCTTCGATTCGCAGTCACGCATCCCGCGCGAACTCGATCTCATCTGCCGGAAGTGTCTGGAGAAGAGCCCCGCGGACCGGTACCCAACTGCCGCCGAGTTCGCCGACGACGTCGATCGATTTACTCGTGGCGAACCCGTGACAGTGCGGCCACTTGGTGCCGTTTCTCGTGGGGTGCGGTGGGCAAGGCGTAACCCCGGTATCGCGGGCCTCCTGAGTGTTGTGCTGCTCAGTTCTGTCGGGCTGTTACTCTCGTTGTTCGCTCAATATAAGCAGGCAGTTTCGCAAGCGGAATTTGAGCGAAATGCGAAGATCGAAGCGGAAACACTCCAACTCGCTGCTGAGAAACTGGCCAAGGACAACGAGGAATTGGCAAGCTCCGAAACCGCTCGCCGACGCGAAGCGGAGCGACTCAAGCAGCAGGCCGACGCCGAGGCGTCACGCGCCAACCAGGTCTCCGACTTCATGACCGGCCTGTTCCGCGGTTCCGATCCCCTCGATTTCTTCGGCAGCGATATCCTCCCGCAAAGCTGGGAAAAGCAGCGAACGAAGACGGCTGACGATCTCCTGAAGGAAGCGGCCGAGAAGTTCCGCACGGGGTTGCAGAGCCAACCACTGACACGCGCGAAACTCATGGAAGCGGTGGCCAACAGCCTGACGAGTTTCGGAGATTACAAGGCCGCCGAGCCGATGTTCCGGGAAGCACTCGAACTGCGTCGGAAGAATTTGCCTGAAGACCACCCGGACGTGATTGAGAATGAACTCGCGCTGGGGAGAATGTACTGGAACATGGGAGACTTCCCCGAGGCGCTGATCTGGTTTCGGGGCGCGCTGGCCAAGCAACGTCGCAGTGGTGCCCCTGAAACTGCGATCCTTGCGAGTCGATTCTATGAGGCTCTCGCTCTCACGTTTATCGACGACAAGCACGCCGATGCGATCTTCCGTGAAGTGATCGAGAATCGGGAGCGACTGCTTGGCCCGAATCACAAAGACACGATCTCCGCACGGATCGGCTATGCGGGAATGCTTCTCGATCAGGGGCGCACGGGCGAATTGATGACTGTACTTCCCAAGGTGCTTGCCTCTCTTCAGTCCCACCCCAGTGCACAGTTCCGCAAGGTGGGCGAATTTGTATCAGCGTTCCAGACCGGTGTCGGACTGGCTCACCTCGCGGATTCGACTCCTGCACTGGCCGATTCCTTCCGTCGCCAGGCCGAGAGCAAACTCCGTGAGGCGTTGACGAAGGGCGAACGGGACCTCCCGGTCGATCACTGGATGGTGGGGATGATCCGCTTTGAACTCGCCGGAGTCCTCGCGGAAATGGGGAAAGATGCCGAGGCGGATCTCCTCTACATCAGGCTGCTCGAAGGAATTCGCCGGATGTACGGTTTCGCTCATCCAAAGCTATTAATCGTCGGGCATGTACTTGGGGATCGCTGGGCGCGTTCGACAAACACTGCTCGTCGTGCCGACGCCCGCAAGTTGTGGGAGGAGATCGATGCCGCCAACAAGAACCAGTTCGGTGAGTCCAACCACTGGCGGGGGAATCTCCTGCTCCACCGGGTGAACTTCGAGAGCAAGCACGGTTCAATCACGGCCGCGCAGAAATACGCGGAGCAGGGACTCGAACTGGTGCGCGCGGGGAAGGTTTCCAAGAGCAAGGCGGTGTGTCAGGCAATGCTCGTTGCCGGAAAGACGTTCGCGCGGCCCGGACTATCACCACGCGGGCGTGAGGTCGCCATCGAGCTCCTCGCCACCACACGCCGTTATGTCAACGACGTCTTCGGGCCGAAAAGCCGCGAGATGTGCATCGCACTGCGGGTCGAGGGTGAAGAACTCTTTCGCATGGGCGACCGCGTGAATGGTGCCGCGAGGCTCAGCGAGGCGGAACCATTGCTTCACCTGATCAACGAGTCGGCAGACGACGAGGAACGCCACGACCTACTGGTTGGGCTTGGGAAGTCCGAGAATGGTAGCGGTCACTTCGCCCAGGCAGAGAAGCACTATTCACAGGCGCTCACGATCACCCTTCGAAACAACTGGAGAACCAGCTACCGCCTGGCGGACAGCTGGGGCGTCGTGATCGCGCGACTTGGCCAGCGTAAGTACGCCGAGGTGATGCCGGTGCTAGCCAACCTCCGCAAATGGAATGTTGCCGAGAACATCGGAGAACAGGAACTCTTCTGGATCGACCTGGGTATCGCGGTCACCCGATTCGCAGCGGGAGAAGACGAAGAGTATCGGAAGCAGGTCGAAGAGATGCTGAAACGGGCTGAGAAATCCACGAATGTGAACGTGCTGGCGCGAACAGCTTGGGGAATCGGAATCTCCCCCAAGGCCGACCCCGCAAAGGCAGCATCACTGGCGAAACCACTCGCCACACGGCTGGCCGCGTTACCGCAGTTCGCGTGGGGGCACTGGTCGCTTGCGTTGTTGTGGCTTCGCGCCGGGGACATCGAGAAGGCCGAGGCCGCATTGAAGGCCGGCGGGCCAACCTTCAGCACACCTCCCCGTGAGTGGTCGTTCTACCCGATCATCCAGGGGTTGTGTTCGGCGAAACGTGGAGACCTCGTCGCGGCACGAGATCATCTTCGGAAAGCTGAGGAGTTGATCACAGGCGAGAAGCCTTCGGAGAAGAATCCCTTCGCTTACAGCGACACAATCTGGGCCGACCGGTTTATGGCCGATCTCCTGCTCGAAGAGTTGCGAGCGACGATCACCCCGCGCGAGATCTCCCCCTTGCCGCGCGAGGCGAAATAACGACTCGCGGGAAGATCATCTCGTCGGCTCAGAACTGCAAGATGACTTCGACGAACAGCGAGAACAACGCGTTCGCCTTGCTATCTTTCTTGTTGTAAAGCTGGCGGAACCCACCACCCGGAATCAGGGTCGAGAGACCACTCATCACGATGGCGTTGTTATTGAGCCGTGGTCGCCATTCGACACCGCTGCTCAGGTCGGTGCCGATGTAGCGATCGATGTTGCTTTGAAACACGAACGTTTCAAGTGACGCTGTCTTGTCGAAGAAGAGCGCGTTCACGTTGTTCACAATTCGGTATCGCGGTGTGATGTCGAAGTCTACACCGGCGTTGATGAGCCACAACCCGGGGTTCACAAAGTTGCTCTGCCCCTGAATTCGGCTCGATCGCAAGTTCGCATATTGGCTCTGGTCGTTCGTCAGGCCGACGCCAAACAACGGGATGCGCTGCCGACGCCAGAAGCTGAACTCGCCACCGAAATTCATGTTGTCGAAGATGCCGTCGAAGCCGGTCGCGTGGCCGTTGTTCGGGTTACCATCACCAGACTGATACAGGCCGCTGACGCGAAACCGTGCCCAGTCCCGGTCGTATGACAGTTCCACTGCCGCCAGTTGAGCGGAGATCGACTGCGGGATGCCCGCGAGTGGGTTGCGGCTATCGTGACCCAGCACCCAGTAGAACACGTGCGAGATGTTGTAGCGCCCGATGTGCCCATCGCCCGCAAGGCCCAGGTAGAACGCATCAATCGTGTGGGGTTGAAACACGCCAACGGGATCGGGACGCACCAGGAACCCGTTGCTATCGAAGAAGAAGCTCGTGTTGTCGTTGTTGTAGTGGAAGCTCGCCTCGGCCGTGTATCCGGGCCAGATGAAGTCTTGCCGGTACAGGTTCGCGATGACAATGTTCTGGTTGCGCCCGTCGAAGGTATTCAACTGGCTGTTCGTGTCCTTCTGGCGTGGGCGGAAGTACGCGAGGTTGTACTGGGTGCGGTTGCCATCAAGATTACCGAACAACCGAACACCGGTGTTCACATCGCTGAAGATGAAGCCACGGAAGTCGCTGGTAAATGGCTGCGAGCCGGCCCGCACCGACACGAAGTCGTACTCGGGGCTGAGATCCGCGAGCTTATATTCCGCGAAGTATTCCTGGAGGGTCGTCCATGTCCGCGATCGAATCGTACCCTTCCGCACATCCGGGCTGATCACGCCGAGTTCCTGCACACTGAGCACGTTCACGTTGAACGCCGGCGTCAACTTCAACCGCCAATCCACGGGCTTGAACGCGGCATCGCCGTGGAACAACTCGAAGGACGTCGTCAACAACTGAGATGAGACGCCCTGCGCTGGGCGGCCGAAGAAATCGACAGTGTTCTCGCGTGCCGTGCTTTCGAACGGAGTCGTCGCGGTTGGAAGCGAACGGCCTTCAAACAGCGTGCTAAAGGTTCCCGTGAAGTTGAAGAACGTGTGCTGCCCGAAGATCGGGTAGTCGCCCTTGAGAATGTTCTGGTTGAAGGGGTCAGTAATCTGCCCCAACTGATACGGGTAGTCGGCTACGCGTGGATGCCCCTTGCCGTATCGATCCCACTGTGGCAACCCAATTCGCCAGCGATCCTCCATCGTGTCGTACTCGGCGTTATTGCCGGAACGTGGCGCGACTCCACTCTGCCCCGCGAACCCCAGCGTCGGGTAGTAGACGTAGTTCGCCAGGGTGGGTGCTTCTTGCGGAGTCTCGCCCGTTGCGAGTGGTTTTGCAGGTTCGAGCAAGCGGTTCAGCGGGTCGCGTTGCTCGACCGGTGGAAGCCCAGTTTTCGCGGCGGCTCCATTGGGGGCTTGCTTGGTTCCGACAGTTCCCTGCGATGAGAGTGCGGGTAGTTGTGGTCGCTCCGCTGCTGCGCCGAGAGCTGCAAACGCAACGACAGCCCCCACGCTCAGGACGCCGGCCGCGGCCCACCTTCCCATCGTTGATAGCCGGCCCATGCGCCTCCCCCCATCCCATGTGGTCTTCCAAAAATCCATCGGACGAATCTGTGTCGGAGATGAGGATTCTTCCGGTGGGAGGGGTGATTCCTGTAATTCAGGCGATTCGGTGGAGTTTTTCAGGGCGTCGTCCGATTTTACTCAAGTACCAAGTTCGCGGGGGCAGCCATGTCGAGCCAGAAAAACCGTACGCCGTTGCGGTGCGAGTACCTCGAAGAGCGTGCGATGCTGGCTTCTGCCACGCTGGCCGCGGGCCTACTCACCATCACTGGCGATGCGGGGAACGACCGCATCCGCGTGACGCCCGAGGGCGATAATCTGCGCGTTCTGGATGGGACACAGGAGCTGGGTACATTTGCTTCGGCGGCGGTTTTTAGCATCGAGATCAACGGTGGCGGCGGGAACGATAGCATCATCGTGAACGAACTCGTCTCGCATCCCGTCACCATAAACGGGGAAGCGGACAACGATAAACTCGTGGCGGCAAGCGGCGGGGCAGCCCTTAATGGCGGAGCGGGGAACGACTCGCTGTTCGGGGGCATCGGTGGCAACGCGTTCGATGGCGGAACGGGCCAGGACGACCTCTATCGCGTCCAGCAGACCGACTCCGTTGTTCCTGACCCCACCGATAACATCCTGACCGAGAATCCGCTCCCAACTGCTGCACCTCAGGAAGCATTAACGGCGGATGAAGTTAACACATTGATTCAACGTGCGACGGGGGCTACAGCGAGTACTGATGGCATCGTCGTGGTGGTCGACCGCAACGGCAGAATCCTCGGCGTGAACGTGGGCAGCGGTGTTGCCAGCGAGATTACGAGCGATCCGTCGATGCTCGTCTTCGCGATCGACGGAGCCGTTTCGCTGGCACGTACCGCCGCATTCTTCGGCAACAACGCGGCACCGCTCACCAGCCGCACCGTCAACTCGCTCAGCCAATCGACGATCACACAGCGGGAAGTGGAATCGAACCCGAACATCACTGATCCGAACTCGACCGTTCGCGGACCAGGGTTCGTTGCGGCGGTTGGCATCCAGGGACATTTCCCGCCGGGCGTGGTGAACGCCCCACAGGTTGACCTCTTCCAGATCGAGCACACGAACCGCGACCAGACGTACAGCCCTGGCCTCGACCAGATCATCGGCACGGCCGACGATCAACTCCGAGCCGAGCGGTTCAACGCGGATCCCACGTTCGTGCTACCCGGCCAGGAACTCTTCCCGCCCGATTCTTATGGCATCGAGTCCGGGGTCGCACCACGAACCGCGAACGGCATCCCGATCGCGCAAGGACGTGGCATCGCGACTTTGCCGGGCGGTATCCCAATCTTCAAGAACGGCCAGGCTGTTGGTGGCATCGGCGTCTTCTTCCCGGGGAAGACGGGCTACGCCACAGAGTCGAACTCGTCGCTCAGCGTCACGTATAATCCCGCGTTGCCCGATCGCACACTCGAAGCGGAGTGGATGGCGTTCGCGGCCGTGGGTGGGTTCACTTCCTCGGTTTCGCCAGGCTTCCCGACATTCCCGATCGGCACGATCCAGGGCGTCGCACTCCCCGCTGGCTTCGGTCTCCCTGGCGGCCGCATCGATCTCGTTGGGCTTACGCTCGACATCGTGGGGCCAGGCGGCCAGGCCGGTCTCGATGTGATCGCTCAGGTGGGTGCCGCAGTGGGCCGTAGCACGCCACAGGGAGCAAACCAGGTGATCGTTGCGGGGGATCCAAACCTCACACGGGATGGCTTGATCGTACCGGAGGGCTGGCTCATCGTTCCTCACGATGGTGTTGGTGTGACCGCGGCCGATGTCATGCAGATCGTCACGCAAGGGATCAATCAGGCCAACGTCACGCGTGCCGCAATCCGCTTACCACTCGGGACACGCACGAAGATGGTCTTCGCCGTCTCGGATCTCGAAGGCAACATTGTGGGGTTGTATCGCGACCCAGACGCAACCGTGTTCTCGCTCGATGTGGCCGTCGCAAAGGCACGAAACACTGTCTACTACGCGAACCCTGATCAACTTCAGGCAATTGACCAGATCCCGGGCGTGCCAGCAGGCACGGCATTCGAGGCCCGCACGTTCCGGTATGTGGCGCTGCCACGGTTCCCGGAAAGTGTTCAGGGAACTGCACCAGGACCGTTCTCCCAACTCAACGATGGCGGGGTCAATCCACTGAATGGTCTGACCGTCGGTGCTCCGCTACCGGCCTCGGCATACACAAGTGTTCTCGGCCACGACTCGTTCAACCCGGGGACCAACTTCCGGGCACCGACCGACATCAACAATCAGAACGGGATTGTCTTCTTCCCCGGTGCCGCACCGATCTACAAGTCGCCAGCACCGGGTGCACGGGCAGTTCTGATTGGTGGCTACGGGGTCAGCGGTGACGGTGTCGATCAGGACGACGTGATGACGATCGCGGGCCAGGCGGGTTACAACGTGCCGGAGTACATTCTCCGGGCCGATCAGGTCCTGGTGCGAGGTGTGCGGCTGCCATACCAGAAAACCAACCGCAATCCGCAAGGTTGATTCAAGTCGCGGGGTTCAACGAACGATGAACGATGAAGGAACTCGGGCATCCGGGTGTCCTTCATCGTTTCACGTTCCTCCACAGGCTCCCCATGCGTTCGTTCATCGCAGCAATGATGTTGTGCGCACTCTCGGGTTCCGCGTTCGGTCAGGAACGATTCGTGGAGCGTGCCCCACAACGGCGCACGCCGATTCCACACACGATGGAGCGCGCCGGGCATCCCTACAACGTGAGAGCGCACTCCATTCCATCGGTGCCACCTGCTGTGGTCGGTGGGTATATCGGGGGCGCGAGGCTATTTGGCAACCACATCTTCGCACGGGGTGCGGGGGCATCCGTCGGCGCAATCGAGCACGGCACTTATGGTGTCGACTATGCGGGAATCCAGACCCGCCCGGGACGTGTGTTTCTCGCGCCGTCGTACGATCCGTCCATCGGCCCGTCAGTGGCTCGATCGTACCGCACCGACGGCCCGCATGTTACGGATGTTTTCTCGTACCGACCCGTGCGAAAAGCCGTGATCGAAGCGCGTGAAGCCGGGCATGAATGATCCCACGCATCCCAGCGAGACTGTTCACTTGCTGGAAAGCTCCATGATTGGGGCGTACCCCGGTTCAGCACCCAGGCGAAGCAATTCGTCCACGCGCCGGGTCAGGAACTGAACCGCTCCATCGGCCTGGGGCAGTTCCAACAGTTTCAGTAGGCGGGCTGCCTCGGCCAACTCGCCAGCCTCGAAGTGCGAAAGTGCTAATGCGTAACCGTCGCGGATTTCCGTGGGCACTTCCCAACTTGCTGTCGGCAACTGAAACAACTCCACCGCCTGGTCGATACCAGACACTTTCACACGCCCGATCCTTCTCAGTGATGCGGCATCAGGAAGCCCCTCACGTGTGGCCCCACTCACGAGAATCGGGCAACCGAAGGCGCGGGTTGCTCCCTGAATTCGACTCGCAAGGTTGATCGTGTGACCTAGCGCCCCGTATTTGAACTTGTACCGCGTCCCGGTGTTCCCCACTCGTGCCATGCCGGTGTTTACCCCCACGCCGACCTTCACAGGCTCACCAAGTCGATCCTGCCAGTTGTGATTGACCGCTTCCAGATCTCGCTCCAATTCCGTCGCGCAGGCAACAGCTTGCACCGCGTGGTCACTCTGATCGAGTGGAGCGTTCCACAGTGCAATCAGTTCATCGCCCACGTAGTCCATGACCGTGCCGTTGTGCCGGTGAACTGCTTCGGTGAGGACGGATAACACTTCCGACACGAGCCGGAATGTCTCGGGTGGGCCAAGCCGCTCCGAGATCCGCGAGAAACCCCGAATATCCGCGAACATCACCGTGATGATGCGATCCTGCCCTTCGAGAGCGCCTCCATCGACCGCGAGTTGCTGCGAAATCTGATCCGTGAAGTGCTGCCGAAACTGCACTTGCAAGCGTGTCAGTTCCTCTTCCTTTTCGA